>BS_KBA_SWE02_21mDRAFT_10000117_pt1 | contig 26731 bp, 23 predicted proteins | sample BalSeasSWE02_21m_FD_9196 | JGI IMG/M metagenome (IMG submission 9196)
TCGTTTTTGTTTGACCTTCAAATTGTGGCTCGCCAACTTTTACCGAAATAATTGCCGTTAATCCTTCACGGAAATCATCTCCGGCAATCTCAAACTTCAACTTATCAACCATTCCAGAGGCATCCGCATACTTTTTTAAAGTACGGGTTAATCCAGCACGAAAACCAGCCAAATGCGTCCCCCCTTCATGAGTGTTAATATTATTTACATAGGAATGAAGATTCTCACTATAAGAAGTATTATAAACCATTGCAACTTCCACAGGAATGTCATTCTTTTCACCTTCCATTGAAATCACATCACCAATAATCGATTCGCGATTTCCATCTAAAAATCTAATGAATTCCTTTAACCCTTCAGTACTATGAAATTTTTCGGCGACAAAATCACCTTTATCATCAGTGTTTCGCTTATCAGTTAAGTAAATATTAATTCCCTTATTAAGAAAAGATAATTCCCGAAGCCTACTTGCCAAGGTATCATAATTAAACTCAATCGTCTGCTGGAATATTTGCTCATCCGGTCTAAAAGTCACAACAGTGCCCCGATAATCTGTTTCGCCAATAGGCTTAACAGGATATAAACTTTTACCTCTTTCGTACTCTTGTTCCCAAATTTTACCTTCACGATGAACAGTAGCTCGCAAATGACCCGAAAGTGCATTTACAACCGAAACTCCAACTCCATGTAGGCCCCCAGAAACTTTATAAGAATCTTTGTCAAATTTTCCTCCGGCACCAATTTTAGTCATAACAACTTCCAAAGCAGACACACCTTCTTTTTTATGTATATCTACAGGAATTCCACGACCATTATCTTTTACTGTAACTGAATTGTCTTCGTTAATCCAAACCTCAATAATATCGCAGTATCCTCCCATCGCTTCATCAATGGAATTATCAACCACTTCATATACCAAATGATGCAACCCACGCACCCCTATATCACCTATATACATTGAAGGCCTCATGCGAACATGCTCCATCCCCTCTAATGCCTGAATACTATCGGCCCCGTAACTATCTTTTTTCTGTTCTTCGCTCATAAAAATTTCTATTGAAAATACCTGTCTTTTGAATAAAACAAATATAACAAAACCCCTTATAAAATATAGGGTTTACGCATTATTTGAACATTAAGTTATTAACAACTTATTGTGAAAAAAAAAGATGCTTTTTAGTACCAAAAAATAAACCAAATAAATTACTGGTTATTCCCTACCCTACTACCCTAATTCTTATTGAAAATGGATTGTTTTATTCGATTTTTTTTAATTCGAAGCTAAATAATTTATATTTGAGCAACTAAAAACTTAAATCATGAAAAAAACAGTATTTTTCACACCTCTTTTGATTGCTTTTATGACTCTATTTAGCGTCAATATACAAGCTCAGAAATTTAATGATCTTGACGTAAGCCCAATGGATGTTGCAGCCTACCCTAGCGATTATAAAGACTCAAATAAACTTATTAAAATTGTTTATAGCCGACCACAATTAAAAGGAAGAAGCTTAGACAAATTAGCGCCAAACGGAGAAGTATGGAGAACTGGAGCAAATGAGGCTGCCGAACTAACCTTGTATACCGACATGAAATTCGGTGACAAAACTATAAAGGCTGGCACTTATTCACTGGCTACTATTCCAGGCGAGAAAGAATGGGTAATTATTATTAACTCCGACTTAAACACTTGGGGCTCTTACTTCTATAAAGAAGCAAACGATGTTGCAAGATTAACTATTCCAGTTACTATGGCAGATGAATCTCTTGAAGCTTTTTCAATAGTTTTTGAAAAATCGTCAAATGGAGCAACTATGCATTTAGGCTGGGATATGATTAGAGTTGCTGTTCCTTTTACCAAATAACAATTTTTAGCATTTGATATAATAGTAATATCCTAAATAAGAATAGTGTAAAAAACCTCACTTCGAAGTGAGGTTTTTTATCTCAAAACATTATAGCTTATGGGATGTTCAAGTACTTATGCGTTTGTAAAGACACCTTCCATTTTGGGTTTTTCATGACGTAATCAACTAAAAGCGGAATCATTTTTTCCCTATTGCTCCATTCGGGTTGCAAATACAAAATACAATTTTCATTTACCAGTACAGACTGTTCCTCTGCAAATCGAAAATCGTCTTTGTTAAAAACAATAATCTTTAACTCTTGAGCTACCTTATAAATTTCGAGTTGGGGCAACTTATTTTTTTTTGGCGAAAGACAAATCCAATCCCATGTTCCGGTAAGACTATAAGCCCCAGATGTTTCTATATGAACTTGCATTCCTTTTTTCTTGAACATGGATGTCAATGGTCCCATATTCCACATTAAAGGTTCTCCTCCTGTCACAACTACCGTATTCGAATAATTTGATGCGTTCTCAGCTATTGATTTAATACCAGTTGGTGGATGTAATTCAGCATTCCAACTCTCCTTAACATCACACCAATGGCAACCCACGTCGCATCCTCCAATACGGACAAAATATGCCGCAGTTCCTTTATGATAACCTTCTCCTTGAATTGTATAGAATTCCTCCATTAAAGGAAGCATTTCTCCCGAACTCACTAAGTTTTGAATCTCTTTTTGCATAGTTCGCAAAAGTACTATTTTTTAATGTGTCAATAAAAAATATCATTTTGTTGTTTCATTATTTTTACCTTATAATATTTCAGTACCTTCTTTACAATTGTTATTTTTATCAAAAATTAAATTATGACAGATAAACAGGTGTTTTTTGATCATATCAATGACGGATATGCTACCAAAGGGGATTCCATAGTATTGGGAGCGGCGATGCTGGACGGTGAAACACTCACCAATGCACTTGTAAAAATCCCTCTTAAAACGCTAAACCGTCATGGTTTGATTGCTGGAGCTACGGGTACTGGTAAAACTAAAACTTTACAGGTTTTAGCCGAAAATTTGTCAGAAAAAGGGATTCCAGTTCTTTTAATGGATATAAAGGGAGATTTAAGTGGCATAGCTCAACCTAGTTCAGGGCATCCAAAAATCGATGAACGCCACGAAAAAATTGGAATTCCCTTTACTGCAAAAGGATTTCCCGTTGAAGTTCTTACTATTTCCGAACAAAAAGGAGTTTGTTTACGTGCAACAGTAAGTGAATTTGGACCTGTTTTACTCTCCCGAATAATGGATCTTTCAGAGGCACAATCTGGAATTGTCTCGGTAATTTTTAAATATTGTGATGATAATAAATTGCCCCTGTTAGATTTGAAAGACTTTAAAAAAATCCTTCAATATGCCACAGAAACTGGCAAAGATGAATTTGCAAAGGACTATGGATATATGTCAACATCTTCTACTGGATCAATCTTGCGAAAAGTAGTCGAATTAGAACAGCAAGGAGCGAATTTATTTTTTGGAGAAATGTCCTTCGACACTTCCGATTTATTAAGGGTAGATGAAAACGGAATGGGATACATAAACATCATTCGTCTTACTGACATTCAGGACAGACCGAAAATGTTTTCAACTTTTATGCTTAGTTTATTGGCAGAAATATATTCAACATTTCCTGAACAAGGTGACAGTGATAGGCCAGAGTTAGTGATTTTTATAGATGAAGCCCATCTAATATTTAAAGAAGCGAGCAGTGCTCTATTAAATCAAATAGAAAGTATTGTAAAATTAATTCGATCCAAAGGTGTAGGATTGTACTTTGTAACTCAAAACCCAACAGATGTTCCCGATGGTGTTTTGAGTCAGTTAGGATTAAAAATACAACATGCTTTAAGGGCGTTTACGGCGAATGACCGAAAGGCAATTAAGCTCACTGCGGAAAATTATCCACTATCAAATTTCTACAAAACCGATGAAGTACTAACTTCATTGGGAATTGGGGAGGCTTTAGTTTCTGCATTGAATGAAAAAGGTATCCCTACTCCGTTAGCCTCAACAATGCTTCGTGCACCGATGAGTAGGATGGATATACTTGAAAATTATGAGTTGGACGAATTAATTAATCATTCAAAATTAATTAGAAAGTATAATGAAGTAATAGACCGCGAAAGTGCCTATGAACTTCTGAACAAGAAAATTGAAGAAGCTGAAAGAGAAGAAGTTAAAAAGAAAGCTCAAAAAGAAAGGGACGCTGTCGATAAATCTTATTCTGAAAGATCTAATCGAAGAAGTAGTAGTCGCTCCACTCAGAATACAATTATACGAACGTTAACCAGCCCAACCGTTATACGCAGCGTACTGGGAATTCTTGGTAAAATGATGCGTTAAAATTTAAAAAATAAAATAACAAATGAAAAAGAACTTATTTATTGGTGCCCTAACTATATTATTATTTACACAATGCGAAAAAAAGACGGATCCATTTCTGATTCAAAAAGGAAGTATTGGCGAACTTTCCAAGGAGATTCAAATGAAACAAATTGATTCCATCTATGCGAATGATTCAATTGTAAAATTGAATCCCAACAGTAACGCAATAAGCACCCAAGGTGAAGTTGAAATATATGAAAAAGGCGGAACCAAATTATTATTACTTTCACCTGAAAATGAAAGTGATCCCAATTCTCAGATTTCGTTTATTCAAGTTTTTGATAAAAGATATAAAACAGATAAAGGGTTTGGAGTTGGCAGTACTTTTAAAGATCTAAAAGCAAATTATTCAATTTCAAATATTGAAGCAGCACTCAACAATGTAAATATTTACCTTAGCGATAGCGATATATTTATTACCATAGATAAAAAACAACTTCCAGAAAATCTACGATACGATCCAAATGTGACCATTGAGTCAAGTCAGATTCCAGACGACGCCACTTTTAAGTACTTTATGATAGCCTGGGATAAAGAATGATTAATACCCCTAAAATCTCTTAAAAATGAATTCAAATCTCCGCCCTTTTCATCTTGCTATACCTGTAAATAATCTAGATTCCTGCCGTTCTTTTTATCGCGATGTATTAGGCTGTGAAGAAGGGAGAAGCAGTGATCATTGGGTAGATTTTAATTTTTTTGGACATCAATTAGTCATTCATTTAAAAAAGAATTCAGCGGAAGAAAATGAAACAACAAATCCTGTAGACGGCAAAGACATTCCTGTGCCTCATTACGGTATTGTTCTGGACATGGATACTTTTGAAAGTTTTTCAAAAATAATGAAAAGTAAAAATATTCATTTCATTATTGAGCCCTATATTCGTTTTAAAGGACTAGCCGGTGAACAAGCCACCATGTTTTTTAAAGACCCATCAGGAAATGCTTTAGAGTTTAAAGCATTTAAAAATTTAGACCAACTATTTGCTAAATAATAGATTATGGAACATATCAGTTCGAAAATAATTCAACAGATATTCGTTTTATTACTCCTTCTTTTAATGGGGGGATTAATTTTTAGCGAGATGCTCCCATATCTATCTGGTATACTCGGAGCAATAACTATTTATGTGTTAATGCGAAAATGGATGGAAGCATTAATTAAAAAAGGTTGGCAACCTCCTTTAGCGGCAAGTTTATTAATGTTTCTCTCGTTTGTGGGAATCTTGATTCCTATCTCTGGAATTATTATGATGCTTACAAACAAGATTGGAAATGCTGTAAATAATTCGGTGCGAGTTTTCGATGCTATTAAGGAAAAATTAGTAATGTGGGAAAATAGATTGGGCTATGACTTAAGTTCTGAAATCGATGCTTCAGCCATCTCGTCTTGGGTTTCAACCCAACTTAAAAGCATGGCAGGGAGTACATTTAATATATTTATTTCTGTTGGGATTATGTATTTCTTGCTCTATTTTATGCTCACAAGTAAACATTTGATTGGAGATTCTTTATCCCAAATGATTCCCTTCAGTAAAAAGAACTCAAAAATAATAGGTAATGAAATAAGAGCGTTAGTGCGTTCGAATGCACTAGGAATTCCATTAGTGGGAATAGCTCAAGGTATTATTGCATTAATTGGATTTTTTGTTTTCGGAATTGAAGATCCATTTTTTTGGTTCGTAATTGTAACCATAGGATCTATGATTCCATTTGTGGGAACTTTCATAGGCATTTTACCAGTGTTTATTCTTACTTTATCTACTGGTCATGATTTTCAGGCTTGGGGAATTCTAATTTATGGCATAGTAATAGTAGGAGCCACAGACAACATAATTCGCCTTTACGTCTTAAAAAAATTAGATAATGTACATCCATTAATCACATTCGTGGGAGTTATAATAGGCGTTCCAATTTTTGGGTTTATTGGATTAATCTTTGGCCCAATATTAATTAGCTTATTTATAACAATGTGGCGCATTTATATAATTGAATATAATAAGGATTAGATAAAATTATTATCCGCGTCGTTGCTCTCGAGCCAGCAATGTATTTTTTAGCAACATGGCAATCGTCATTGGGCCTACTCCTCCTGGAACGGGAGTAATAAAACTTGCCTTTTTACTCACTTCCTCAAAATCGACGTCGCCAGTAATAACATAGCCCTTTGGGTGTGAATTATCTGCAACTCGAGTAATACCAACGTCAATTATGACGACGTCATCTTTTACCATATCCGCCTTTAAAAAATTAGGAACTCCCAAAGCCGAAATAATGATATCTGCCTGTCTAGTAATTTCTGCAAGATCTTTAGTACGACTATGTGTTAGAGTTACCGTACTATCTCCAGGCCATCCTTTTCGACTCATCAAAATACTCATTGGCCGACCAACAATATGGCTTCTACCTATTACTACTGTATGCTTTCCTGAAGTTTCTACCTTATACCGTTTTAATAATTCTAAAATCCCGAATGGTGTTGCTGGTATAAAGGTGTCCATATCCAAAGCTAGCTTCCCAAAATTTTCAGGATGAAACCCATCGACATCCTTAGAAGGATCAACCGCTAATAATACTTTTTGAGTGTCTATTTGAGGTGGTAATGGTAGCTGAATGATAAATCCATCGATTTCATCATTCTTATTTAGCTCATCAATTTTTTTAAGTAATTCTCTCTCAGTTGTTGAATCTGGGAGTCGAATCATTGTAGATTCAAAACCAACACGCTCGCAGGACCGAACCTTACTCCCCACATAGGTTAAACTTGCCCCATCATCCCCAACTAAAACCGCTGCTAAATGAGGAACCTTTTCTCCCGCATCTTTCATTTTTTTAACCTTAGTGGCGATTTCATTTTTTATGTCATCACTAACCTTTTTACCGTCTAATATGATCATCAAGTTCCTAATTTCTGATTAACTTTAATCTGTAATACTTTTAAAAAATGCAATTATTTTAATGTAAAACATAACTGCAAATTTAAACATCTATTTCATTTTGTTCATCATTTGCATCATCTTTTGACCGCCACCACCTTGCATCATTTTCATCATTTTACTCATTTGCTCAAATTGCTTCATTAGTTGATTTACTTGTTGTACAGAGGTGCCGCTTCCATTTGCAATTCGTTTTTTGCGACTCGCATTGATACTTGAAGGAATACTGCGTTCACTTGGTGTCATTGAATGAATAATAGCTTCAATACCTTTAAAAGCATCATCCTCAATTTCAACATCTTTTAACGCTTTACCTGCACCAGGTATCATTCCAATCAAATCCTTCATACTTCCCATCTTCTTTACTTGCTGAATCTGTTTTAGAAAGTCATCAAACCCAAATTGATTTTTAGCAATTTTTTTCTGAATCTTTCTCGCTTCTTCCTCATCAAATTGCTCTTGAGCTCGTTCAACTAGTGAAATTACATCCCCCATCCCAAGGATACGTTCTGCCATACGTGACGGGTAGAAAATATCTATAGCGTCCATTTTCTCACCAGTACCAATAAACTTGATAGGTTTATTTACAACACTCTTAATCGAAATTGCAGCTCCACCACGTGTATCACCATCGAGCTTAGTTAATATAACACCATCAAAATTTAGTCTATCGTTGAAGGCTTTTGCAGTATTCACTGCATCCTGCCCTGTCATTGAATCTACGACGAATAATGTTTCATGAGGTTTAATCGCTCTATGAACATTTTCAATTTCAGCCATCATGACTTCATCTACTGCTAATCGCCCTGCCGTATCAATTATTACAACATTATGTCCATTCTTCTTAGCGTAGGTTATAGCATTTTGAGCTATTTCAACTGGATTTTTATTTTCTGGCTCACTAAAAACCTCTACACCAATCTGGTCTCCAACCACATGCAATTGATTTATCGCCGCTGGACGATAAACGTCACAAGCCACTAATAATGGCTTTTTAGTCTTTTTGGTTTTTAAAAAATTAGCCAGTTTCCCAGAAAAAGTTGTTTTACCACTCCCCTGCAATCCAGACATCAATATAATCGTTGGCGAGCCTCCAAGATTTAATCCAGCCACATCACCACCCATCAATTCAGTTAGTTCATCCTTAACAATTTTCACCATTAATTGGCCAGGCTGAAGCGTAGTCAATACGTTTTGACCAATGGCTTTTTCCTTTACTCTAGTAGTAAATTCCTTCGCAATCTTGAAATTTACATCGGCATCCAATAATGCTCGACGAACTTCTTTTAGCGTCTCTGCAACGTTAACTTCAGTAATACTACCGTGACCTTTGAGGACATGAAGGGCTTTATCTAATTTATCACTTAAATTGTTGAACATCTTATTACTTTCTTAATAAATTATCACCCAAACTATTGGGTTTAAAGTTTCAAGGCGCAAAGATAACAATTGATAAGTGAGTATCAAATAAACTTTACCCGAAGAAATATAAGTTGAATTAATGTCATGAACAATTAACAAAAATTCTGGGATAATTTATATTCCTACCATTGATTTCACTTCTTATATTTAAATCCGTTATAAAATTCAAACAAGGGTTAATTTGAAGTAAAATATAAAACAGACGGCAAAATATTATTTTATTTATATTTGAATAAATTAAATAAGACGTAAAACAATCGTGAATGTATCCAATTGACTCATCCAATATTTTTCCTTTTGAAACTACTTATAGATAAGCATTATATTTATTAGAAATCTATCCCATCATTTTGAAATATGGCCACTTCAGTTATCAGATTAATATTTGCAATTGACTAAAAGAAATAATAATATAATCGTAATCATGGGGGTAAGCGGCTGCGGAAAAACTACTATTGGTCGGTTGTTAGCTACAGAAATGGGGCTCACTTTTTTTGATGCCGATGATTTTCATTCACAATCTAACATTGATAAAATGAAAAACAATATTCCTTTATCCGATGAAGATAGATTCCCTTGGTTAAATATTTTAGCCTTAAATATGTTACAATGGAAAGCACAAGGGGGTTTTGTTCTATCATGTTCTGCATTAAAAGAATGCTACCGCAAAATTCTATCTTCAAATATTTCAGGTATTTCCTGGATTTATTTGGAAGGCACTCTTGATTTGATTCATTCAAGATTGAAATCTAGAGACCATCATTATATGAAATCGTCCTTATTACAATCACAATTCGATATACTTGAAGTTCCAAATTATGGATTACATCTTTCCACAGATCAGTTGCCTCAGGTTATAGTTAAAAAAATTCAGTCAAAATTAAACCTGAATGAATAAATCAGATTTTGGAGTATTTGGATTAGGCGTAATGGGTAAAAGTATCAGCTTGAATATTGCTGAGAAAGGGTTTCAATTATCTGTATACAACCGAATAGATATTGGTGAATTAAATGTTGTTAAAAATTTTATTCACACCCATGTGTCTTTTCAAAATATTCTAGCCTTTACAGATCTTTTAGAATTTGTAAAATCTCTAAAGAGGCCTAGGAAAATATTATTAATGATTAAAGCAGGTTCTTCTATTGATTCCGTATTAGAGACACTAAGTCCATTATTATCCGAAAATGATATTATAATTGATGGCGGCAATTCCCATTATCTAGACACGAATAGAAGAATAGAGTTACTTGAAGTAAGAAAAATCAAATTTGTCGGTTGTGGTATATCAGGAGGCGAAGAGGGAGCAAGAAAAGGACCATCAATTATGCCTGGAGGTTTAAAATCTAGTTATGATACCCTGGCGCCTATTTTAGAATCTATTGCTGCAAAAGATTCCCAAAACAAACCATGCTGTTCGTATATTGGCCCCAAAGGAGCAGGTCATTTTGTTAAAATGGTCCATAATGGCATTGAATATTCAGAAATGCAATTACTTGCTGAGCTTTATGCCTTAATGGCTACATCGATGGACTATTCTGAAATATCAGATATATTTTCTTCCTGGAATTCTGGGGAATTATCAAGCTATTTATTGGAAATTACTATTGACATACTCCAAAAAAAAGAAGGTGATTCTTATTTGTTAGATGCAGTTCTAGATAAGGCTGGAAACAAAGGAACCGGTTCTTGGTCCACGATTACCGCTCTCGATTTGGGATTCCCGAATACCATGATGTCTTCGGCAGTATTCGCCCGTTATTTATCGGCCTATAAAGAAACAAGAAAAGTCCTTTCACTTCAATGTAAAATATCTGGTGAGAAAAAAGGAAAGCTAAATCTTCAGGTTCTTAAGGATGCCTATATTTTTGCAAGGATAATAAATCATCATCAAGGGTTTGAATTGATGAGAGAAGCGTCATTAGAATACAATTGGAATTTAAACCTATCCGAAATTGCTAGAATTTGGACCAATGGCTGTATAATTCGCTCCGATTTCATGAATAAATCCATAGCGACATTAAAGGAAAAAGAAGTGTTACTGCGTGACGAGAATATTCTGAAAATATTAGAAACTAACGAAGTTGCTATTGCTGGTATGATTAAAAATGGATTATCAAACAGAATAGCACTAGACGCCTTTTGGTCTTCTTATAATTATTGGGTTGCAATAACCACTAAAAATTCGTCCGCAAATTTAATACAGGCACAACGGGATTATTTTGGAGCTCATAGCTATCAGCGAATAGATACTTCGGAAGATAAATTTTTTCATTCAAATTGGCGTAAATAATGATTGATTTCACTCTCATAACAGCAGTAGTTGGAGGAATTGCCGTATTACTCATCCTAATTCTTAAATTTAGAATTCAAGCTTTTATTTCCTTATTAATAGCAAGTATACTCGTTGGAATTATTTCAGGAATGAATCCCGTTGACATAATTAAGACCATGCAAGAAGGCATGGGAAACACGCTTGGTTTTGTGGCGATGGTTGTAGGGCTAGGAGCTATGTTCGGGGCAATATTAGAACATTCTGGTGGCGCAGAAGCCTTAGCTAATTATCTACTGAAGAGATTTGGAGAAAAAAATGCTTCGTGGGCGTTAATGATGACTGGCTTTTTTGTGGCTATTCCAGTTTTTTTTGACGTAGCCTTTATCATATTGGTCCCCTTGATTTACTCACTTCAAAGAAAGACAAAGAAGTCGCTTTTACTTTATGGAATACCCCTTTTAGCGGGCTTAGCAGTTACGCATTCATTTATTCCTCCTACACCTGGTCCTGTTGCAGTTGCAGACATATTAAATGCTGATTTGGGCTGGGTGATATTGTTTGGGTTTTTAGTGGGTATACCAACTGCAATTATAAGTGGCCCCCTCTTCGGAAAATATATTGCAAAAAGAATACATGTAAATGCTCCCGAACCAATAGAAAGTGATCTTAATCATTCCAGTTATCCAGCTGTTGGCCTTATCTTAACTATTATTGGCATTCCTATAATGCTCATTGTAAGTAATACAGTATTGAATAGTGCATTATTAGGCGACCTGGCTATTCCTTCTCAAGTTAAGGAATGGCTAAAAATGATTGGACATCCATTTGCAGCTTTAATAATTGCAAATATTATGGCCTGGTATTTTTTAGGTCTGAAAAGAGGAATCGATAAAGAAAAACTATTAAGTATAACAACAAAATCCATGGCTCCTGCTGGAATTATTATTCTATTAACTGGAGCTGGCGGTGTTTTTAAGCAAATGTTGGTGGATACCAAAACTGGTGAAATGTTAGCCAACTATTTCGCTAGTGAAGGAGTAAGCATTTTCCTTTTTGCTTTCTTAGCTGCTGCCATAGTAAGAATACTACAAGGTTCGGCAACGGTGGCGATGATTACTGCCGCCGGACTTACAGCACCATTATTAGCATTGGATATTAGTGATATCCATAAGGCCCTTTTAGTTATAGCTATCGCTTCAGGAGCATCCATCATGTCACACGTAAACGATAGTGGCTTTTGGCTAGTAAGTAAATATTTGGGCCTTTCGGAAAAGGAAACTTTTAAAAGCTGGACAATTATGACAACAATTCTTGCACTTACTGGATTTATGACCGTAAGTTTATTCTCTTTGTTTTTTTAATCTAATTAAAAAACTTCAGCATTTTAGACTTAAACGTGATCAATGACATTCTGAAATAAAATTAAAAGTTTATCTTCTAAATCTTCTATTAAAACCTTCTTCTTTTTTTGGTTTTTGAACATCCTTCGAATTACTTCGCCCTCTTTGATTCTGTCTTTTATTTTCGTCTTTTCTATCCAAAATTTCCTTTAAACTTTCAGTTGGTTCAAAGCCGGAAATAGTTCTAATCATCAATCGTTCGCCCAAGAGTTTTTCGATTCCACGAACAAACTCATCTTCATCGACACTCACGATAGAAATTGCTTCTCCACTTGCCCCTGCCCGTCCCGTCCGACCAATACGATGAACATAGTCCTCCGGTATATTAGGCAACTCATAATTAATAACATGTGGCAATAATGGAATGTCTAATCCTCTGGCAGCAATATCAGTAGCTACCAATACACGAACTTTTCCAATTTTAAAGCCTGCGAGGGCTTTGGTTCTTGCTCCCTGACTTTTATTTCCATGAATAGCCGCCGAGGTAATACCGCTTTTTGCTAGTTTTTCACTTAAACGATTAGCACCATGCTTTGTTCTTGTAAAAATTAAAATCTGTTGCCATTCTCCTTCAGTTATTAGTTTAATAACCAAATCTGTTTTTTTATCCTTATTGGTTCTATAAACAATTTGATCTATTTTCTCGACAGTTGTATTTTCAGGAGTAGCCTCAACCATTACTGGATGATGTAAAAATCCATTTGCAAGTTGTTTTATTTCTTTCGAAAATGTAGCAGAGAAAAGTAAGTTTTGTCTTTTTGACGGCAAGAGTGCCAGAATTTTATTAATATCTCTTAAGAATCCCATGTCCAACATCCTGTCGGCCTCATCTAAAACTAATATTTCAACATTTGCCAACGAGACAGCTCTTTGACCATGTAAATCAAGTAACCTTCCAGGTGTAGCTACCAGAATATCAACTCCTCTTCGAAGTATTGTTATTTGTGGTTGGGCGCCAACTCCTCCAAATATTACGGTAGAACGAAGATCTGTAAACTCACCACAATCCTTAAAATCTTCCAATACCTGTGCAGCAAGTTCTCGAGTGGGAGTCAACACTAAAGTTCGGACAGGCCGATGCCTTAAGCTTGGGGCCTGAGATAATAGCTGTAAAATAGGTAACGCAAATGCGGCCGTTTTTCCTGTTCCAGTTTGAGCAGATGCCAATACATCTTTGCCTTCTAAAATACTAGGAATAGCTTTTATTTGAATTGGGGAAGGTGTAGTATATCCTTTTTTGCTGATAGCCTTCAGCAGGGCATCGGATAGCCCTAAAGATTTAAATAACATATAAATTGTTTGTGAAATGATCTATCACACTTAAACTAATGTCTCCTAAAATTTTTATAGATGAATTTTATCTGACTGATAAAATATAGGTTCCGTTTGGTAAAAAGTCACTTCTTTATTAATTGCAAAGGTACATTTATTTATTTCGAGAAAAACTTATTTCTTTTTTCAATCTGAAAGACGGTTAAATTCTTTATCATTTGAAATAAATAGTTTGAAAATTTGAGACCTACATTAATCTTGGTGTTTTCAAACTTTTGCTATCTTTAAAACCTGAAACAAACCCATTTAGAAGAAAATATGAATATTGATCAAATCTTTAAGAACAACCAACAGTGGGTAAAAGATAAGCTTAAACTCGATCCCGAATATTTTAAAAATTTATCTGCAGGACAAAATCCTGAAATATTGTATATTGGATGCAGTGATAGTCGTGTTACTGCTGAGGAAATAATGGGGGCGAAACCGGGAGAAGCATTTATACATCGAAATATTGCCAATTTAGTATCAAACTTGGACGTTAGTGCAATGTCTGTTATAAATTACGCGGTTTCTGTATTAAAAGTAAATCACATTATTGTTTGCGGTCATTATGGTTGTGGGGGTGTAAAAGCCGCTATGGAATCTAAAGATTTAGGTATTTTAAATCCGTGGTTGCGAAATATTCGAGATGTATATAGACTGCATCGAATAGAACTCAATTCAATTGAAGATGAAGAAGCTAAATATAGACGTCTTGTAGAACTTAACGTTCAAGAGCAATGCGTAAATGTTATTAAAACTGCCGATGTTCAAATTGCTTATAGAGAAAGAAGTCTTACAATACATGGATGGGTTTTAGATATGGAAACCGGAAGACTCATCGATCTTAAAATAGATCATAATAACATTTTGAGGCATATTAGAGAGATTTATCACTTGGATTAATTTCATTACAATCACTGCTCTAATTCTTTAATTTTACCATTACTTATATAAACATTTTACCTCCCAAAATCATCTCTGTATGAAAAAAATTATTTGCATTTCATTCTTATATCTAAACGTTGGTATTTTAATAGCACAAACGATTACAGAGAGAGAAAAAGTCATTGCAACTGTCGAAAAAAGTGCAATTGAAGGTCATATTTATTTTCTTGCGGATGACTTACTTAAGGGCCGCGAAACTGGTACATCAGAAGCCAAAATTGCTGCATCCTATTTAGCAAACACACTGCATAGTTATGGTGTAAAACCAATTCCAGGTACGGCAACTTATTTACAAGAAGTTCGATTGCAAAAATCCAGCCCTCCAAAAGAGATTAAGATAAGTCTTAACCAAATTGCTTTTCAGAATAAGGTAGCATTAAAAGCGGGGCAAGTTGATTATAATGGCGACGTAATTTATCTAGAGTACGGACTTGAAGAAGACTATATTGGCAAAAATGTTGAAAACAAAGTAGTGATTATAAAAGCTGGAAATGCAAAGGCAAACGATGCACGAGCAGCCTTTAGATTATGGAAAGAGAAAGCTGCAATTGCAGAAAAAGCGGGAGCTATAGCCGTCATTGAATTGATGGATGTAGAACCCCGTATTTGGGGATTCATGGAGCATAATTTTAACGGTGATCGTCTTGAAGTATCTTCTAAAACAGATAAAAATAACGAAAATTCGGCTTTTTCGTATGTTTGGCTTCAGGATGAAAACGGGACCATTTCCAACAGTTTCAAGCTTAAAAGAAATAATACTGTACAACTTTCGATGGACGCCACGTTAAAATCAAACATAATTTCCCAAAATGTTATAGGAATTGTTGAAGGAACCGATGCTTTACTGAAAGAAGAATATATTATTTATTCTGCACATTACGATCATGTTGGGATAGGATCTCCCGATGAAACTGGCGATACAATTTATAATGGTGCTCGTGATAATGCTGTTGGCACAACTACGGTACTAAGCATGGCACAAAACTTAGCTAAATATCCTACCAAGCGATCTGCGTTATTTATTTTATTCACAGGTGAAGAAAAGGGATTATTAGGAAGTAGCTTTTATGTTGAAAATCCTGTACTTCCCTTACAAAAAATGGTCTATTGTTTTAACAGCGATAATGCAGGTTACAATGACACTACGGTTGCTACAATAATTGGATTAGAACGAACAACAGCCTCACAACATATTAAAGATGCCGCAATGGCTTTTGGTATTACTGCAATAGATGACCCCGCACCTGAACAAGGTCTTTTTGACAGAAGCGATAATGTACATTTTGCAAAAAAAGGCATCCCATCTCCCACTTATTCTTTAGGATTCAGGTCATTCGATGGCGACGTAACAAAATATTACCACAAAGCTGGAGATGAAGCAAACACTCTAGACTATGATTATCTGGAGAAATTTTTCCGATCTTACGTCCTTGCAGGAAGACTTATTGCAAATGATCCAAAAACAAGTGTTTGGGCGGCTGGCGACTCCTATGAAGCTACCGGAAAAAAATTATACGGAAATTAATACTTGATGTCTAAGTAACAATTGAGTGAATTGAAAGAAAAGCAAAACACCTGAAAAAGTATGGCCGAGAAGACTATTTTGAAATTACGAAGGAATTAACATACAAGTTGCAAGTAATTCAAACTAATCCAAATTAAACTTCAGATCCCTTTCCAGGTGTTTTTTGGGGCAAAATTAGTTCTTTTCGAAGGTCAAATAATCTGTTCCTCCATTTCCACCGCTTACATCAATCAGCTCAATTTTAGTGTTCGAAACTGATATAATATCCCAATCATCACTAAGTTCTTCGAAGTTTGGAGGAGAGGCAAAAAAGATATTAAAATCGTTATCATTGCTACTTGAGTTTCCGTCATCGTCACTCGATGAACCGCTATTATCTGTAATTGACCATGTACCAGTAACTGTAGTATTTCCACTTACCGCAATTACAGCTCCATTCGCATCGAAATTGAAACTATAGCCACTATAGTTACTGGTTTCTTCATGATCATTATCATAATAATAGGTGACTCTCCAAGATCCATTTGCTGCAATGCTTGCCACTTGATTTGAGGTACTGTTATTAACAGGTACTTCATCCTCATTTGAAGAACATCCAACAATCAATGTCATACTAACAATTGCCACTAAAATAATCCCAATTCTCTTTCTCATAATTTTTAAAGTTTATTAATTAATTTTTCTTAAATACTAATGTGTCCTCAATATTTCCGTCACTATCCCTTGTTATAAAGGTTACGGACGTAGCTGTATACTGAAGAGCTTTATATTCGTCATCATCTGCTCCATTTATAGGACTATCCATATCGAATTCCAAATTAAAGTCATCTCCAGCCACTGTTATTATCCAAATGCCCGAAACATACTGTGAACCATTAAATGCACTCACAGTTTCATCTGAAGCAAAATCAAAATTATAACCCATATAATCGGAAGTTTCATCATCACCATCGTCGAGATAGGCGTCAATATACCAAGTCCCTGAAATCATAATGTCGCGAAGCACTTGTGGATCTGGACCACCGCCACCGCCACAATCGGGCGGAAATCTACCGAAACTGAGTAAATCATCATCCCCACCATTTGAATCCTCCAAACGAATTATACTAGTGTTAAATTCACTAACATCCCAGTCATCATTAAGGTCTTCAAAAGTAGAACCCATACCGTTAAAGTTTAAAATAAGTTCCAAACCACTACTACCGTTTTCAACTACCCAAAAACCTTCTATCGTGGATGAAATACCTTCTGCCGTTACAATTCCATTGGCCATATACGTAAATACATAATCTCTATAATTACATGTTTGATCAATGCCATTATCAAAAAGATTTACATACCAAATACCAGTAGTAATGTTTTCAATAAAGTTGTTTATATCTGCATTGGAACCACCACTATTAGGAGTTCGTCCAAATGTTAGTAAGTCGGTACTTCCATCACTACCACTTATATGTTTAAGCCTTATTAGTTCCGAATTTGATTCAAGTATTTCCCAGTCTTCATCCAGTTCATCTAAAGGAGTATCCACTCCAAAATACAAATCAAGTTCCGGTTGACTTCCACCCATAAAGTTCCATTCCCCATTTACTGAAGTTGAATTAATAACAGCAAGAGCAGTATGATCTAAGGCAAAAGAAAACTCGTAACCGAAAAAGTCACTTGTCTCGTCATAATCATCAAAGTAATAGGTAACATACCATACTCCATTTGTAAGGTCTTGTTCAAACTGAGTAGGATCAACTGGATCTGTATTTGCATTATTTACACAATCCATAATAGCAGTTTCCAACTCCAAATTATTATTTACAACTAAAATATTTCCATCAGCAAGAATAACGGAAATTGGGAAGTCAATACTAATAAAATCATCAGTACTCAAATCTTGAAGAAAGAGATACATCTCAACGTCATTATGCACGACTATCGATCCCGTTTGTTGTTGATTAGAATTATATGTAAAATAAGTAATTGGGTATACATAATCGATACAGGTTATCTCATTACTGCCACTACAATCATCACTATATCGCACCAATTCGGTTTCATTATTTATTGGATATATGTTGTAATTTTCATAAATTAAATCAATAGGGTAATCAATCTCTAAAGTGTCGGTATCATTAGGAAACAAATCATATATATCCCGAATGAGCTGCAAATCTGACTGATTCTCTATCATTAATTGTTGCCCATTTACCACAACCCCAACAGGGTAGAAAACGGAACAGCAACTATTTCTGTCAATAATATCATCATCAATACCTGCATTTTGCGTAGTACGCAAAACCAAATTTGACAGTGGCGAATTTGCTGTTATCGTGTTATCTGTAGTTTCATCAATCAATTCAACCGACTCTTTTTGACAAGAATAAAACAGCATGCTCAACAACAATATTAAAAATAATGGAGAGTAATATTTCTTTCTCATAACAATTATTTTTTTGGGGCATTGTTAGTTCTTAAACATCTATCTTTAAAAATACCCTACTCTAAAGTAAAAACTTTTTTTAATATCTTTATCGGCGTCCATTTAGATTTAGAATAAAGATGTTCTCAAGATATAGCTGATATTAATCATTAAATTGAATCTTAGTTAGATATACTTTTACCAAAAATTACTAATTAGTTTAATTTTCAACGATCTAAGAAAACTGGCACTCTTAACAGTTTTTATTTTTAGTTTCATCGCTCGTGGAAATGAAACTAAAATTGAAGGGCCATTAAAACAACTATTTGCACGAAACGAAACTACTAATAAACCATAATGAGCCCAAACGAAAATATTTGTCATGAATCTACTTTTCAGAAAGTTTATACTAGTTTAAATAAAGAAATTTGGCGTTTTATATATTACAAATGTGGCGATGAAGCTCAAGCCGATGACCTAGTACAAGATGCCTTTATTAAATTGTGGCAGAACTGTGCTAAAACTCCGATTGAAAAAGCTAAGTCCTTTTTATATACAATTACAAATAATGCTTTTTTAAACGAAATTGCTCATAAAAAAGTAGTTCTTAAATACTCTAAATCCCAGCCGGATAAAATAAATAGCGAATCACCTCAATACATACTTGAGGAAAAAGAATTTCATGATAAAGTACAAAGGGCAATTGGTAATTTAACCGAAGGGCAGCGTACCGCATTTTTATTAAACCGTATCGAGGGGAAAAAATATGTCGAAATCGCCGAATTGTTGGACATCTCTGTAAAAGCAGTTGAAAAAAGAATGAGTCAGGCGCTTTCTTCACTTAGAAATGAAATTGAGAATTTTAAAGCCTAAAGTAGGGTATTTTTAAAATTAGCTGTTAATGCTATGATTGAATGACTTATGGAAAAAGAATACATCTTACACAAATGGTTAAATGACTCCGCAACTAGCGAAGAGTTAGAGTACCTTAAGACCTCACCGGAATATAACACCCTTATTAAAATAGCGGTGATATCTTCCGGGCTTGAGGCACCAGAATCGAATAGTGAGGCAAACTTTAAAACAATTACTTCAAACTTAATTAATAATAAAAGAGAAGTTAAAAAATTAATTCCTTTTGCGTCGCTTTTAAAAGTTGCAGCCGTACTAGCATTATTGCTAGTTGGATACCTTTATATCTCGTCTCTGGATACTGAGGTGCAAACCCAAATAGCAGAAAAACAAAACATTTTATTACCTGACAACTCTGAAGTAATAATAAATGCAAACTCGGCAATTAGCTACAACAAAAAGAAGTGGTCCCAACAGAGAGAACTAAAATTGACTGGTGAGGCTTACTTCAAAGTTACAAAAGGAAATACATTTAGTGTAAAAACATCTTTAGGTATCGTTACTGTTTTAGGCACTCAATTCAACGTTTATTCACGTGATAATTTATTTAACATTGAATGCTATGAAGGCTTAGTTAGTGTTGCTTTTAATGACACTTTAATTAAACTTCCCGCAGGATCAAGACTAAGTATTGAAAATGGAGTCTTAGTAAAACATGACATCTCGATACTTTCTTTTCCAAATTGGACAATAAACGAAAGTAGTTTTGAAAATGCTTTACTTTCTACTGTTTTACAAGAATTAAAAAGGCAGTACCCAATAAAATTAATCACAAAATTTAATGATGTAAACCAACGTTATACTGGAAGTTTCTCACATAACGACCTCAACCTTGCGTTGAAATCTATTTGTGATCCTTTGCATCTTGCATATACTATTGAAGAAGAAAGTATAACCATTTATGATAAAGAGAGTCCGTAAATGTAATTTAAAAGTCATAATTATTTTTATAATATTTAGTTGTTTTAGCTCCCGCGCCCAAACTCCTGAAAAAACTTCTTTGCTTACCTTTTTATCAACTATTGAAGTAACTTATGACGTTCGATTTTCGTATGCTACTAATGAACTTTCGGATATAAAAATCATAGCTCCAATAGCAGCAAATTCGCTAAGAGAAATCCTCGACTATATAGAACAAAATACCTCTCTTAAATTTTCGCAAATTGATGACCGCTATATAACTGTTATATTAAAAACGGAGGGAAATGAACGCTGTGGCAGGATCATCGATTCACTTGACAATTTTCCTTTAGAAGGTGCAACTATTATAATTGGTGAAAATAAATTTTCCACTACTTCTAATGCAGAAGGTATTTTTTTCATCCCTGATGATTATTTGAATGAGGGTATTCTTATTAGTTATGTCGGTTATGAAACTACCCCTTTCCAGATGACCGATTTGAGTTTTGATTGTATTACAATTAAGATGAAACTTACAATTACTAGTTTGACCCAAGTAACACTTCAATCTCTTTTTACAAAGGGAATAAGTAAACAGTTAGACGGTTCATTTATTATAAACACCCATAATTTTGGATTATTACCTGGGCAGGTGGAAGGCGACGTTTTGCAAATTGCACAGGAGTTGCCAGGGGTTGAAAGTGTAGACGAAACCATTTCAAATATTAATATTCGGGGAGGAACGAATGATGAAAACAATATACTCTGGGACGATATAAAAATGTATCAGAGTGGACACTTTTTTGGACTCATTTCTGCCTTTAATCCAGATCTAACCAAAAAAGTAACCGTGTATAAAAACGGTGCAAATCCTCGGTTTGGAGAGGGTGCTTCTGGGGTGATAGATATGCGTTCAGAAAACGACTTAGTTAAATCGTTTACAGGAGGGGCGGGATTCAATTTGATCAACACTCATGCATTTGCGGAAATCCCAATATCAGAATCATTTGGTGTTCAAGTTTCAGGAAGAAGGTCAATCAACGATTTTTTACAATCCCCTGTTTATAGTATTTATGAAGACAGAATTTTCCAGGATACAGAAATAACTCTAATAGAAAGTAATGAAACTAGCACCAAGGTAACTTCAGAAAACAACTTTGAATTTTACGATTTTAGCGCAAAATTACTCTGGAATCTTTCTGAAGAAAGTAGCTTTAGAGCAAATTTTTTAACAATTAATAACGCATTAGATTTTACTGAAACCTTGACCGATACTAATAATTCAGAAACGAGTAATTTAGATCAAAAAAGTATAGTAGGTGGTATTTCTTGGGCACAAACATGGAATCAAAAATTAAAAACAAGTCTTTTGGCATATGGCACTTACTATATTTTAAACTCAGTAAACGAAGAAATTTTCACTACTCAAACACTACTTCAGGAAAATGAAGTACTTGAAACCGGCATAAAAATAGACGCCGCGATAAATATTTCTGAAAAAAGTAATATTCAAACTGGCTATCATTTTTCGGAAACTGGTATAGCTAACACTCAGGATGTGAATTTACCAAGATTTAGAAGTTTCGAAAAAGACGTTTTACGGACTCATATTGCTTTTGCTAATTTTCAATACTCTCCTAACGCGAATAAAACTAGTATAAATGTAGGGTTGCGAGCCAATTATTTTACAAAACTCAACAAGCTAATACTTGAACCAAGATTAGCCATCCACCAAGCATTAGTTAACGGTTTTTCAGTTGAAATTTTAGGTGAATTTAAGAGTCAGTCGACGACACAACGAATTGATTTTGACAATGACTTTCTTGGAGTAGAAAAAAGACGATGGGTTTTAGCCAATAATGAGGAAATACCTCTTATTCTAAGCAAACAGGTTTCATTAGGATTGGTTTACAATAAATCAAATTGGTTTGCTAATATAGAAGGATTTTATAAGTATGTTGATGGAATTACGACATCAAATCAAGGATTTCAAAATCAATTTCAGTATATACGAACTAACGGAAGTTATACTGCCAAGGGTTTGGAACTTGTTGTGAATAAAAAAATGAAGGCGTTCAGTACCTGGATTACTTATATGTTCATGCATAACGATTACACATTTGATGAGTTAATGCCATCAAATTTCCCAAGTAACTTAGAAATCCATCACACGGCAACTTTAGCAAGTTCTTTCGTACACAAGCAATTTAAATTAGCCCTTGGTGTTAATTGGCACAGTGGAAAGCCCTATACAATTCCCGCAAGTAATGAAGCCATAATTACTGAAGACGGGACGCCAATCATACAGTATGCCTCGCCAAATGCAGAGCACCTTCCAGATTATTTTAGAATTAATCTTTCGGCCGAATATTTTTGGGATATTTCACAAACTTTTGATGCAAAATTTAACTTTTCTATACTCAATGTTTTTGACACGAAGAATACACTCAATATTCGCTATGGAATAAAAACAGATGGAAATAATGAGCCAAGGATAAACCAAATTGAAGAGGTTTCACTTGGCTTTACCCCCAATTTTTCTTTCCAACTTTTGTTCTAATAAATTACATCCGCTCAGGAACACTAATTCCTAATAATGTAAAGGAAGATTTAATTACTTCGGAAACGGCCTTCGCCAATTGGACTCTAAAGTTTTTTTCCTCATCAGTATCTGCCGCCAAAATAGACACATTTTGATAAAAGGAATTAAATTCCTTTACTAAATCATACGTATAATTTGCAATAAGAGCTGGACTATAATTCTCTGCAGATAGTTGAATCACATCCGGATATTGCTGAAGGATTTTTAATACTTCTTTTTCCTTTTCGTGTAATTTAAACTCTAATGAAACAGCGTTCTCAACTGGACCTGCCTTTCTCAATATTGATTGAATTCGAGCATACGTGTACTGGATAAAGGGTCCCGTATTTCCTTGGAAATCGACGCTTTCCTCTGGATTAAAAAGTATTCGCTTTTTTGGGTCTACTTTCAAGATATAATATTTCAATGCACCTAAACCGATAATTTTATAGAGATAGCTTTTCTCTTCTTCTGAAAAATCATCGATCTTACCAAGTTCCTCACTAATTTTTTTAGCAGTTTCTGACATATCCAGCATGAGATCGTCTGCGTCAACAACTGTTCCTTCTCGACTCTTCATTTTTCCTGAAGGCAGATCAACCATACCATAACTAAGATGAAATAGGTGCTGTGCCCATGTAAACCCTAACTTTTTTAATATTAAAAACAAGACCTTAAAATGATAATCTTGTTCATTTCCAACCGTATAAATCATCCCACTAACATCTGGGTGATCTTTGACTCTTTGTATTGCTGTTCCGATATCTTGTGTCATGTAAACCGCGGTCCCATCACTACGCAATACGATTTTTTCATCTAACCCTTCATCCGTAAGATCACACCAAACTGAACCATCGTCTTTCTTAATAAAAACTCCAGTAGTTAATCCTTCAATCACAAACTCTTTACCCAAAAGATAGGTATCACTTTCATAATAAAGTACATCAAAATCCACACCCATAGTCTCATAGGTCTTTGCAAAACCTTCGTAAACCCAACCATTCATTTCTTTCCAAAGTGCCACCGTTTCAGCATCCCCTGCCTCCCATTGAAGAAGCATGCTTTGAGCCTCATTAATTAACGGGGCCTCTGCCTTTGCTTCATCATCTGTTTTACCCTGAGACTTAAGTATTTCTATCTCCTTTTTATATTCCTTATCGAATTTGACGTAATAGTTCCCTACTAATTTATCGCCTTTTAAGCCTGTAGATTTTGGAGTCTCTCCATTTCCAAACTTTTTCCAAGCCAACATACTTTTGCAAATATGTATTCCTCGATCATTTATAATTTGAGTTTTATATACCTTTTTTCCTGAAGCCTTAACAATTTCAGCAACTGAATAACCCAGTAAAATATTTCGTAAATGACCCAAATGCAGGGGTTTGTTCGTATTGGGAGAAGCAAATTCTACCATAATAGCATCACCTGATTGTGGTTTTTTTCCATATTCTGAAAAATCGGAAATAGAATTGAAAAATTTCACATAAAAAGAATCACTTAAAACCAAATTCAAAAATCCTTTAACCACATTATACTTTATAACTTCTGTAACGTTTTTCACCAAATATTCCCCAATAGTTTCTCCAATTGAGACTGGATTACCTTTAATAACACGCAACATTGGGAATATAACAATAGTAATATCACCCTCAAAATCCTTTCGAGTTGCTTGAAACTCTATTAGCTCCATAGTTGCATTATAGCACTCTTGGATGGCTTTATTAATTTCAATTGTAAGCTTTTCTTGAAGATTCATAGCTAAAATTTTAACGACAATTTGGTCGGGGGTCTCATTTTAGATGGCAAATATACAAGAATTTTGGGCTATTGAAGACGTCCTATTGATGATTTAAAAATCATTCAACTTACATAAACTTAACTTAGAGATAAACTTAAAATAAGAAGTTAATTGGTCCTTTGCCGAAAAAACAATGGACATTTTTTTATATGCATTTGCAGCACTTTTCTCGATTATAAATCCGCTTGGAACAGTTCCCGTATTTGTCGGATTAACTAGCGATGAAACACCTTTGGAAAGAATTAAAACGGCCTTGCTAACATCAGTAAATGTGATTGTAATATTACTGATTTCCTTTTTTGCAGGAACCTATATTTTAGACTTCTTTGGAATCAGTTTAAATGCTCTTCGAATTGCAGGTGGATTAATCATTGTAACATCAGGGTTCGCTCTATTAACTGGAACTTTCTCGAAACATAAAGGAATGAAAAACAAAAATGTTCAAAAAGATTTAGATACACGTGATAAGTTTTCTCTCACTCCTCTCGCCATTCCAATGTTAGCTGGTCCAGGTTCCATTTCGTTGCTAATTACATTTAATCAGGAATACGTAAGCACTCATGACATAATAATTATTGTAATCGCGGTTTTAGCTGTTGGAGTTGCTACTTTCTTAATTTTGAGAAGTTCGCCTTTAATTACACGTTTCTTGGGGGCTTCTGGAATAAATTCAATCTCGAGGATAGTGGGATTTATTGTGATCTCAATTGGTGTCGAATATATAACCACGGCGGTGGTTTCAATAATAAATGGATTAAACCTCTGCTAATTCAAATTTCATCATTATATCAAATTGAAGGTCTCTTCCTAACATAAATTCATGTTTAGAAAAGGCCTTAAACCCATATCTTGTATAGAAAGCAATGGCTCTCAAATTCTTCTCCCAAACTCCCAGCCAAATTTGACTTAAATTTTTTTCTCTAGCCAATTCTATTGCAAATTCTAAGAACAATGCTCCTACTTTCATGCCTTGAAATTTCGAAACAATATAGATACGCTGAATCTCTAAAGCATCCTTTAATTGACGATCCGTTTGAGCTTCTTTCTGATTTACTTTTAAATAACCTATAATTTCAGAATTGTACTCCGCAAAGAAAAATTGAGAATTAGGATTTTCATACTCCGACCGAATATGTGCTAATGAATATGCTTCAGTAAAATATAACTCCATGTCTGAAACTTTATTCTGATTACTAAATGCATGCAAAAACGTACTTTGACTAAGTTCATGTAAATATTCTATTTCGAACTCTTCAACAGGCCTAATTGTAACACTTTCAGAGAACATAATAAAACCTCAAATTAATTTCGCTTTTGGGCAAAAATAGCCGCTAACAATGACAACACACCTAAGCCAATCATGCCAAGTGTTTGATTATTTAATCCATTCTTTGTAGAAATTTCAAAAGTACCAACCGATAATACTTCCTGAGGTATAAAAGCATTATAAAGCCCAAATCCAATTAAGATTATCCCTACAACTAATAATACCAGCTTTAATATTCTCATCGATTTTGGTTCTAACTTTCTTATAAGAAATTTGATTTAATTACAATTTTATTGTTTTGGCAAAAACACTTCAGCCATCATACAACGGGCACTTCCTCCACCACAAGTTTCGATTGTTTCAAGATCACTGCTCAAAATTTTGCAATGTTTTTCAATAGCCTTTACTTGGGAATCAGTTAAACTCTTATGAGCGGCAAGACTCATTACCATATATCTAGTATTGTTTTCTCCTTTCACCTGGAGCATATTTCCAGCGAAACTATGCATTTGAGCCTCGGTAATCTGAATAATTTCTTTCCCATCTTCCTTCAAATGTTCAATAACATTCTTCCTTTCTCTCTTATCATCAATTGTATCCAAACAGATCACAGCAAAGTTTTCTGCTAGCGCCATCATTACATTCGTATGGTAAATTGGCAATCGTTTCCCATTTACAGTTTGATTTGCAGTAAAAATAATAGGATGATAATCAAAATCTTCACAGAATTCTATCAATAATTCGTCATCGGCTCG
>BS_KBA_SWE02_21mDRAFT_10000118_pt1 | contig 26603 bp, 22 predicted proteins | sample BalSeasSWE02_21m_FD_9196 | JGI IMG/M metagenome (IMG submission 9196)
CCGTGTGAATGTAATTCCCGGGCAGGTATTGCTCTTCTCCAGTAATTTCAGTCTCTGGCAGCATCAAATATCCAACTCCAAAAGATCTTTATACCCTATTTTCAAAATAATTATCATATTTTTTCAGTATAATTGAAAATTATAGCATCAAACGCTAGAATTCAGTTTGTAGCTAACTTACATTTTAGTTATTCATATTTTATTTTTAAATCCAATAGCAAGCCTTGCACAAACCCATCCCCCCCTCTATAATGAATGAGTTAACATTAATATAAAGGTAAGGATAAATGAGCACACTAGAGAATCTGGAAGCCCACTTAAAATCACTCATCGAAGAACGCTTGATGAAATTTATTCCAGGCGGGAAACCTGAAGATCAAATTTCGTTAAAACTTGCATCTGTTATGTTTTCTCAAATTAAAACCCAGCAAGATAAAAGCAACCTGGCTCCAAATGTTTATGTGATCGTTGCCAACTCATCCAATTTGTCCAGGTGGAGGCATGAGTCTGGTTTATTAGATGAATTGGCCAAAGCTCTTGAAGCTGCAGGACGTGAAGCTGGGTATGTTTTTTCATCCAAACCCACATTATCCACATCAGCAGACAGCTCAATGACAGATAATGATGTAAGGGTTTACGCCTCTTTTAGCCTGGGCGATGTATCCGAGACTAACGGAATGCAAATGGATGGCGGGAAAAAGAATTTGGAGGTCAACAGTCCCAACAATTCATTTCTTATTCTGCACGGCTCTGAGATCATCTCAATTGATCAATCCGTTATTAACATCGGTCGCAGGCTAGATAATCATGTTGTAATTGACGATCCTCGCATCTCACGCAATCATGCCCAGATAAGAGAAATCAAAGGCCGTTTTGTTGTTTTTGACCTTAATTCTACAGGCGGCACTTTTGTAAATGGAGATCGAATAAATCAAAGTGTCCTGTATCCAGGAGATGTGATCTCACTGGCAGGGGTTACATTGATCTTTGGTCAGGACCTCCCTTCAACTCAGCGAAAGGAAGAACCTACCCGCCCTAATTCAGCAATATCATCCGACCGCGCAACAGTAATAATTCCAAAGGATGAAAATTCAGCCGAATGACAGCCATTATTTTTCTTGTCTTAAGAATTTTATTAAGCGCCAGTCTTTACGCTTTCATTTTGGTCTTATTCTATTATCTTTGGACAGAGAACAAGCGACAAGGAAATTTGCTTTCAAATCGAAGAATTCCAACCATCACCCTTGCAATCCAAGCGATTGATGCTCCTAATCGCATCCGGTTTTTTGAGACAGATGAAATCTTGATAGGTCGAGATGCGAAGTGTGATGTCCAATTGAGTGATAAGAATGTGTCCAACCATCACGCTCGTCTCAGATTCCATCATGCACAATGGTGGCTGGAAGATCTAGGTTCAAAAAATGGCACACTTATAAATGATCAAGCTTTAATCACTCCAGTTGTTGTAATTTCTGGAGATGAGATAATCTGCGGATTACATACTTTGACAATAACAATTTCCGGTGAAATTCAAAATAAACCCGCAAATAAATATGTATTTGAAGACAACGGAGATAACAATAATGATTGAACCTATTTCCCTGGCCATNATCGGAGGTTCTGGTTTATATAATCTCCCTGGATTAGAGGATATTCAAGAGAATTTTTTGGATACTCCTTTCGGAAAACCAAGCGCACCGGTTACAACTGGAATATTGGAAGGAAAGCGAGTTGCATTCTTAGCCAGACATGGTCTGGGTCACCAAATTAGCCCATCTGAAGTAAATTACCGGGCCAATATTTTTGCTTTAAAATTTTTGGGAGTACAAAATATAGTCAGTATAAGTGCCTGTGGATCACTGAGGGAAGACTACGCCCCTGGAGATATTGTCATCCCAGATCAACTCTTTGACAATACCAAAGATCGAAATCGTACCTTTTTTGGTGACGGAATTGTTGCTCATGTTGGCGTTGCAGAACCATTCTGTGATAGGTTAGGTAATTTACTCATAAATACTCTTAAAAAGACCAGTGCAAAAAAAGTACATTTAGGTGGTACATTAATAACTATTGAAGGACCTCGCTTTTCAACGAAAGCTGAATCCAATGCATTCCGCTCGTGGGGTATGTCTATAATTGGTATGACGACCTCACCGGAAGCATTTTTGGCTCGAGAAGCTGAAATGTGCTATGCGGTCATGGCACATGTTACAGATTACGATGTTTGGCATACCAGCGAATCTCCCGTGACTGTTGAAATGGTGATCAAAGTTCTATTGGAAAACACATCTGTGGCACAAGCAGTAATTCGGAACTTTATTTCAGTAATAACCCCTAATCCTGATTGTTCCTGCACTTCAGCTTTGGAAAGCGCTTTGATCACTAACAAAAGTTATATCCCTTCTGAAACCCGCAAGAAAATGGATCTTTTGATTGGCAAATACATCCAGTAACACTAAGAATACAAGCTCCAACAATAAATTGCAAATGCGCCTTTTGAAATTAGCGGCATTATTCCTGTTCATCTATGCAATTGCGCTTACTATTGCCCCAGCATCCCGTGAACGTAACTGGCAAACCGATTTATTATGGGGACATTGGATTGGTTTTATTATTTGGGTGTCAATTGTGTTAATTGCAAATAACCAACTTCAAAAACAGTTACCCGATAGCGATCCATTATTATTTCCCATTGCAGCATTAATTACCGGTTGGGGAATCTTAACTATTTGGCGATTAATTCCTTCTTTTGGGTTACGTCAAACCATTTGGCTACTAGTTGCAGGTATTATTTTTATTTTATGTCTTCGCCTACCGGATAATTTAAATTTTCTTCGAAAGTATAAATATTTATGGCTAGGTAGTGGTTTATTAATAACCTTATTAACGTTTATTCTTGGTGTAAATCCGCTTGGAAGCGGCCCTCGCTTATGGTTGGGATGTTGTGGTATTTATTTTCAACCTTCAGAGCCGCTAAAATTATTGCTTGTTATTTACCTAGCTGCTTATTTTGCAGATCGAATACCACTCAAATTACGCTTCCTACAAATAGTCTTACCAACAATACTTGTTACAGGTGTGGCATTATCCATTCTTATTTTCCAAAGAGATTTGGGTACTGCTTCAATATTTATCTTTCTTTACACAGTACTCCTATATATCTCATCCGGAAATAAAAAGGTTCTCATATTCTGCATTATTGGGTTGTGTTTTTCAGCCGTCGTTGGATATTTATTGTTTGATTTGGTGCGCTTACGTGTGGATGCCTGGTTAAACCCCTGGATCGATCCTACAGGGCGTTCATACCAAATTGTTCAATCTCTCCTGGCNATAGCAAACGGAGGGCTATTCGGTCGTGGTCCTGGAGGTGGCAGCCCAGGCCTGGTTCCAGTCGCCATATCAGATTTTATATATACCGCGATTTCGGAAGAAATTGGTTTGATTGGAACTATTGGTTTAATCTCGCTCCTGGGGATTTTTTCTGCCAGATGCATCCGAATCGCCTTGCATGCAACCGACCGGTTTCGAAGGTATCTGGCGGCCGGTTTAACAGCATACATCACCGCTCAAAGCATCCTAATTATCGGAGGAAACCTCCGTGCTCTACCTCTTACCGGCGTTACACTACCTTTTGTTTCTTATGGAGGCTCTTCTCTTTTAACTTCATTCTTTGCTCTTTTACTCTTGTTAATAATTAGTAATAAGTCCGAAATTGAACCGTTTCCTAATCTCCAACCTAAACCCTACAACTCCCTTGGAAATTTTCTTGCCATTGGTTTGATAATTGTTTCACTGGTGAACGGGTGGTGGGCCGTCTGGCGTGGTCCAGAATTATTAACTCGAACCGATAATGCCCGCCGTTCAATTTCAGATCGATATGTAAAACGAGGTTCGATCATTGCCCGCCAGGATGAACCTATTAATATAACTAATGGTATTTCGGGAGGGTACACTCGTGTTTATCTTTACCCGGAACTTTCCCCCATCACTGGCTATACTAATAATGTTTATGGACAGGCAGGTTTGGAATTTAGTCTTGATGGTTACCTGCGTGGTTTAGAAGGGAACAATTCCAGTTTAATTTGGTGGGATCATTTGCTTTATGGTCAACCTCCGCCCGGGCTGGATATCCGCTTGAGTATCAATTTGGATTTACAGAGACAAGCAGATAAACTAATGAGCACACATAAAGGAGCTGTTGTCATACTTAATGCAGCCAGTGGAGAAATATTGGTGATGGCTTCTCACCCAAATTATGACCCCAATCTTCTTGACGATACAGGTTCATCTCTTACTCAAGACATAGAAAGTCCATTGTTAAATCGAGCAACCCAAGGAATGTACCCCCCGGGATCCGCCCTGAACCCTTTTTTAATAGCGGCAGGATTACCTAACATAACGGTAACAGACAGCCATATTAACCTTTACCGAGAGTTAGGTTTTTATAAAACCCCAGAATTAAATATGCCAGTTGCTCAGGCAGTTACATCAACAGATGATTTACTAGTCAGCCCATTACAAATGGCATTGGCAACAGCAGTATTAAGCAATGATGGTTTACGCCCTCCAGCAAGACTGGCTATGGCAGTTAACTCACCACAATTTGGATGGGTCATTCTTCCAGCGCTCACTGATCCCGTGCAAGTTTTTCCCAGAGGTTCTGTCGAAAAAACCGTCAATCAGTTGATTGTAACCAAACAACCGTATTGGGAATACGTAGGCACAATAAATGATAGCCCACAAGATCGAATTCTGACCTGGTATTTGGCTGGAACGATTTCAGACTGGAAAGGTACACCTCTGGTTATAACAATTCTATTAGAGGATGAAAATTTGATCCGTGCAAAGGAAATTGGTCAATCTCTAATTAATACTTCGCTACAACCTTAATGTTTAGCCCCCAAAGGTGTTTTGGGGGCTAAATACCTAATCCACAAGGCGAACAAACTTCCGTTTTCCAACTTGAAGTACTCCAGCGTGAGTTACTTCAAGTTGACTATCTGTTAGAACAACACCATCCAAACGTACACCATTTTGCTGTATTAACCTGCGTCCCTCATTTTTACTGGCAACCAAGCTGGCTTTGACCATAATATCCATAACCTTATCCCCGGTTTGAAGTATGTATTCAGGCATGACTTCAGGCAAACTACCTTTCTGAAAAAGGTGAATAAATGCCAATTCTCCTTTCAACGCTTCTGAGGTACCATAGAAAATAGATACAATTTCAAGGGCAAGTTTCATTTTTGCATCGCGAGGATGTAATTTGCCAGATTGCAGATCCTTTTCAAGTAAATCAATATTTCCCGGCAACAATCGCGTTGCCAACCGATAATACTTGATCATTGCATCATCTGGAATACTCATGATCTTTCCATACATATCGTCAGCCGTGGTATTAATTGGAATAACATTACCAGTCGACTTTGACATTCTTTGAAAACCATCTGTTCCTGGCAGAATCCCACAGATTATCCCAACAAGCGGCTTCTGACCAAGTGCTTCCTGGAGTTTCCTTCCGGCAACAATAATATTGAATAATTGGTCAGTACCCCCGACTTGTACATCTGTTTCCATGGCAACAGCATCATATCCCTGCATCAATGCATAAAAAGTCTCATGCAAGTAAATCGGTTCATTGGCTGCTAACCTTTTTGAAAAGTTTTCACGAGTCAAAAATTGTTGTACGGTAAAATTTTGACCCAACTTTATCAAGTCCACCAGACTCAATTCAGATAGCCACTCACCATTATATCGAACAGATGTTTTATTCTGATCCAGAACTCGAAAAGCCTGATCAGCATATGTCTTCGCATTATTGGCAACCTGCTCTTGAGTCAAAACCGGTCGGGCTTTATTCTTGTCAGATGGATCCCCTACCAATGCGGTATAACTTCCAATTAAAAAAGTAACATCATGCCCCAGATCCTGGAATTGACGCAGTTTCCTCATGGTTATTGTGTGCCCCAAATGCAAATCCGTAGAGGTAGGGTCATACCCACAATAAACTCTGAGAGGTCGCCCTTCTTTTTCTGCTTGTATTAATCTTTCACGAAGTTCACCTGCCATAAAAGCAGCCAGTTCAACATCACCATATTCTGTACCTTGCATCAACAAGGCAACTTGATCTTCGATATTCACAATACCTCCCGGAAGAAAGGTCTAATAAGGAGAAAAAAAAAGCGCCTGCTGCGGCAGGCGCGTACAACCATCCGCAGCAATTCAGGGATGTACATAGTAATAGTAAACAAATGAGTCTAAGGTTTCCACAATTCGATTATACAATAATTTTGAGCTTCAAACCATAAGATTTATTAACGCATCTTCAATTTTTTCAAATTTAAACGAAAAACCTGCATCAATCAATCTTTTTGGAATAACGGTTTGACCATCCAAAACTAAAGTACTCATCTCTCCTAATAAGAATCGCAAAATAAAAGCAGGTACTGGAATCCAATATGGACGATTCATTATTTTAGCCAGGTTTTTTCCTAGGTTCGCATTGGATGCTGGATAAGGTGCGGTCAAATTGTAGACTCCTCTGGTTTTTTCATTTTCGAGTAAAAATTGGATCGCAGATATTTCGTCAGATGGGTGGATCCATGAGATCATTTGGTTTCCATTACCAATCGGTCCTCCAACGAAGAATTTAAATGGCATCAACATTCTATTGAGAGCACCCTCATCTTTTGAGAGAACAACTCCAGTGCGAATAACAATCCTCCGAATACCCAATGATTCGACTTCTAAGCTGGATGCTTCCCATTTTTTGCAAATATTAGCTAAAAAATCATTGCTTATTGTGCTTTCTTCGATCATTCTATCGACACTATTCTTATCATAAAATCCAATTGCCGAGGCTTGAATAAAAACTTTAGGATATTTATTTGCTTTGGTTATCGCTTCGGTTAAAATTTTTCCAGCATTTACCCTGCTATCGACAATAAGGTTCTTCCGTCTGACCGACCAACGTTTTGACCCAATATTTTCGCCTGCCAGGTTAATGATTGCATCCACTTGGCTCACAAACTCGCTCCACTGACCCAAGCTGGATCCATCCCACTGTATCATTTTTACTCTCGGTAAACCATTTCCTCCCTTTCCACTTCTAGTGAGAACCCAAAGTTCATGACCGCTTTCATGCAAGCGAGCAACAAGCTGCTTGCCTATCATCCCCGTTCCGCCAGAAATCAATATACGCAAATTAATTACCTACTTTCAATATTCTATAATATTTCCATCTCTGATGGGTAATGCAAAATTCATTTATGAAACTCATCTATATGTAAATATTGAGTTGAATCCTACTTGAGCGGGTGGAAAAGACAATTCTATTATATTCAGATTTTTTAATTACGTTTACTTATAGGTCGATAGTTAAAAAATCTTCTGCCAGATAAATTGATCCATCAAATTTCTTTTTGGCATCAATAATCAAACAATCAGTTGGATTATTACCTGTGGGATAATGAATAAGATATAAATTCTTCGCATTAGCTTTTTTCGCAATTTCACCTGCTTGTGAAGCTGAAGAATGTCCTTGACTTGAACCAGTGGCTTCATGGATCAAAACATCAGCTTTTTCAGACAATCGGACAACCTGATCACACGGTTCTGTGTCAGAAGAATAAGCGAATACTTTTCCACTTATTTTGCTCTCCAACCTTAAACCGATACAAGGGATCATATGATTTACAAGTGAAGCATGGATTTCGAAATCATCGTTATTAATGACTGAAACCATCTCACTGGCAGGAAGCCGATAAAACGCAACCGGAAAAAAATTTGGCCATTCAGACCACCCATAAAACCCCATCAAATCTTCCATTCTATCCAACGTGTAATGAAGACCAAAAATATTTAATGGTCGTTTTCTCCCCATAAGCCACATGTCCATTAATAACAAAGGCAAACCTGAAACATGATCAGGGTGAAAATGAGTCAAAATAATATCAGTCAATTTATTAAAATCAATTCCGGCTTGTTCCAATCTAATTATGGGGCTATTTGCACAATCAATTAAAACTGTTGAATTTTTACCAACCAAAACCATATACGTATTCTCATGGTCTACGTCGGGAATTGAATTCGATGAACCTAAAATAATTAATTTAGGCATAAGCAACCTGTTTGCATTGTTTTACCAAATCACTTTATGACGGATAGTATTAAATTTGGAGTCACCCATGTTTCGATCGCGGCTGCAATCGCAAGCAATGGAAACGCCAAACCGATCGATATTTTTACCCAATCTGCAACCGACTCAATTAAAACTTCACCAAGTGATCTTTGGGAATTAGGAGTGACTAGCATAATACCAATATGCAAAACAGCAGCGGACGATAGAATAATTGCTGGAAGTTCAAATATTCCATGTGGAAATATCCCTGCGAGAGCAATCTGCGAGGGGGAATATCCTATTATTTTTATTAATGCTAAAACTACTCCGATCAATCCAATATTTCCAATATATACAATAATTCCAAGCACTCCGAAGGATACCAACCCAAGTACAAGAATCATTCCAATCGCCTTGAGGTTGTTGCTTAAGATATATTGAAAAGATATGTCGATATTACCCAATGAACCCATTCCAGTTTCAAATATCTGACTGACTTCGTCAGGTATATTGCCTGAGATGGGCGACAAAGAAATATCATAAGATAATACATAGGAATATGAAACCAAAGCCGTAAATATACCTAATATTATTACTAATAGTATCGAAATCCGCATCTTCCTTAAAGTTTTTGGTATTACCCGATAATACCAACTAAAAATATTTTTACAACTTCCTGAAAACGACTCCCAAAATTTTCTAATAATCCATTTAAAATTCAGGATGTCGATTTCCCTGCCGAGAAGGGCTTCCCGCTGAAAATGCGCCATCCCCACTCTCACCAAGAGTAACCCTAAAATTGAGACACCCAAAACTGCCAGCCACAATACTTGATTGTTCCCCCAAAACATTAGAACACTCTCTCCCTGGATCAAAACCGCAATTGGAATAACGATAAATGATGATAATAAATTTGCTGATCGAACTGATGTAGCCTGGGTTGAAATAATGATAGCTCCACTAACCATTAGTAGGCCTTGTACAGTAGTAAGAATAACTGTCTGTACAATCAAATTAATATCAGGTATGGGGATATTATCGATTCTAAGCCAGAACAGGAAAACACTGATACCCAAATAAGATGTAAATAACGGAACACTGGAAGCTGCAAATAGCTTGCCCAGATAGATCTGCCAATCTTTTAATGGACTGCTCAGCAATGGCTCAATCGTACCTCTTTCTTTCTCCCCCACGAATGATTCCAACGCGATAACCAGTGATACTGTTATCGGGAAGAATCCAACAACCATAAGGAGAAAAGGAACCAATCGCTCAGGGATTAAAGTTCCCCCTCCATATGATGCAACGAAATCCAGAGCTTGCTTTGCAGTATATGTCATCAGAAATGGGAAAAAAATAGTAAGTATCACCATTGGCACGACGATGCGCCAATCCCTGAGTTGGTCATTAAGCTCACGGCGGGCAATTAACCATACTGGACTAATGTGATCTCGCAGGCTTTCACGCATTGCGCACCTGTTCCATAACTTTTAGATAAACTTGTTCGAGGGAACGTGGAACCTCTTTAACTGATATCACATCAATTTTTCTTCTTATTAACTCTTTTATTAATTGAGGATTTGCTATCCAGGGATCTTCCACCTGGAATCTTCTAGAATTCGTATCATTCTTAACCATAGCAACACCTGCAGGTAATTTTATTAAACTTGTCGGCCAATCCCCGCTAATTTGAATCTCAAATTCGACAGGTCCCAAAATTTTCCGTTTTAGTTCTTCAACTTGCCCATTTATGAGAATGCGGCCATTGTATACAATAGCGATTTGATCAGCAAGAGATTCAGCTTCTGACAAGTTGTGTGTACAAATGACGATAGATCGATTGGTTGAGCGCAGACTGATAATCGAATCTCGCACCAATCTAGCGCTTTCCGGGTCCATAGCGGAAGTTGGCTCATCCAATAAAAGGACAGGAGGTTCATGTATCAAGGTACGGGCAAGCGCCAATTTTTGCCGCATGCCTTTGGAGTATTCACCAATTCTTTGTGATGCTGCTTGCGCAAGGCCAAATATTTCCAACAAATTACGACTACGGGATGCCCTAGTAGTAGCATCTATCCGATACACTTGACCAAAATAATCCAAGTAATCCAAACCTGTCATCCGTAAATACAGACCATGCTGCTCGGTTAATATACCCACCAACGAGCGGATTTTATCTGGCTCTTTTACTACATCATACCCATGAATACTGGCAGAACCCCGTGAAGGGGATAACAAAGATGTCAACAATCGCACTGTAGTAGTTTTTCCAGCACCATTTTGCCCTAACAAAGCCAATACCTGACCTGGCTTGACTGTTAAAGTAATCCCGTCTACAGCCCAAAATTCGCCAAACTGCTTACTTAGATCGTTGGTTTCAATCATGGTTGATTATTATCAGAAGTTATAAACTATCTTGAGTTACTCTTCATTGGCCGATGACGCATGATCAATATTATTACGGCACTTATTGCAACCAATACCATAAAAGATTGATTTGCATTAATTCCTGCAACTTCAGATGCATCCATACGAAGAAAATCAAGGAAGAATCTTCCTATAGGATACATTATCATATATATCCACAAAAGATCCCCAGTTTTTAACAATTTTGAAAATTTTCTTCCCATAAATAACAAGAATATTGCGTTCGCGAGGTTCCAAAGGAACTCATAAAAGAAAAGTGGGTGGTAATAACTAATACTCTCATAACCAGGTAACCTATGCGCAGAATCAATAAATAATTTCCATGGCACATTCGTAGGGGCACCATAAAGTTCCTGGTTGAAAAAATTTCCCCAGCGGCCAATTGCTTGTGCCAGAGCAAGACCCGGTGCAGCAATATCAGCCCATGTCAAGAAATCCAATTTATATTTTCGGGAATAAACCCATAGGGCAATGACACCACCAATAACCGCCCCAGGTATTCCCAATCCTCCATTACGAATTGCCAACATTTCAAGAGGGTGAGTAAAATAATACATCGTGGTAATTCCACGCTCAACCATGGACGGAGGAGGGGTTAATATGTGCCAGACCCGTGCTCCAATGATCCCAGCAATAACCAGCCAGAACAACATATCCAAAATTATTTCCGGATTTAATCCACGGCGCTTTGCTTCAAATTGCCCAACCACAGCAGCAGCTACCACACCTAAAGTAATAAGAATGCCATAAAAATATATATGGAACGGTTGGCTAAGAAATGGTAGAGGAATGTCAAAACCATCAATCATTTTTTTTCTCCGTTATTGATGAAATGTTTTCGGTAGGCGTCCTTCCGTACGATATATATGCGCTGGATTGCAGTAACATTTGTCAATATCGCCAGAATCCAAAGAGCTATTAAAGGCTGGTTAAATACCAAAGCTGGCGCAAGTACAATATATCTTTCCACTCGTGTGAGAAGTCCACCTTTTGCATATAAATCCAACGCTTCTGCCCGAGCTTTTACATAAGATACAAGCACAGATCCTGCAGCAGACATAAATACCAGAATACTTGCGAAGTTATCAGGACTTGTGAACAAATAAAAATATAATAAGCCGGCATAAGTAATTAACTCAGAATATCGATCTGCAACTGAGTCTACAAATGCCCCCCATTCATTAACCTCTCCACGCAAACGAGCCATGGTTCCATCTAGTGCATCAAATGGAACTGAGATCAAAATAAATAAACCACCCCACAACATATTTCCTTGAGCAATCATAAAAGCACCCAGAGATGTACCTAACACTCCAAGAATAGTCATAGTGTTTGGGCGAATCCCCAGTTTATTAAAAAATGCTCCGAGGGGATCGGTTACCCACTTAAACCAAATACGTAAGAGATCGCTAAATGATTTTCTTTCTTCATCCATGGGTGGATTATTTGAATCCTTTCATTAGAATTTATTACAAGCTTTAATAATACCACCTAAGGACACATTTCAGTTAACTTAAAAAATCCTTAGTTTATTTCTTCTTCAAAATCCTCTTCAGGGTCAATTAAAACATCCCGATCTCGCCCGCCCCCAGTTGAAGGACCTACAATTCCCATCTCTTCCAAACGATCCAATAAACGCGCAGCCCTTGGATACCCTATTCGCAGTCTTCTCTGCAGCATGGAGGCACTTGCACGTTGTTCTTTCTTTAATAATACGATGGCATGTTCGATCATTACACCATCCTCACCCTCGTCCGGTTCGCTCAAAAGAGTTTCCCAAGGTGGACGTTCGTCCAAGTTTACACTTGACTTTTGCCAGAATGATATCATTCGTTCTATTTCCTGATCTGCTATAAAGACACCTTGCGCACGGATCGGATTTCCAATTTCAGGATTTAGAAAAAGCATATCTCCATGGCCAAGCAACGTCTCCGCACCTTGAGAATCAAGAATAACGCGAGAATCAATTCCTGATGCCACAGCAAAGGAGATTCTTGATGGGAAATTTGCCTTGATCAAGCCAGTTACAACTTCAGCGCTAGGTCGTTGTGTTGCCACGATGAGATGGATACCTGTTGCTCTAGCCATTTGTGCCAGGCGGACAAGATTGTGTTCTGTTTGATCCGGAGCCGACATCATGAGATCTGCCAATTCGTCTATTAACACTACAATACGAGGCAAAGGAGCCCCTTCTTTACGGCGGAGAAGGCGTTTATTATAACCATCAAGATCACGCACGCGCGCAGCTTCAAGCAGCTTATAGCGATGCTCCATCTCCACAACAATCCAGCGCAAAACTCCCAATATACGTTGAATTTCTGTCTCCACTTTACCCAACATATGAGGTAAACCGTTAAATCGAATCAGTTCCACCATTTTTGAGTCGATCATTACCATTTTTAAATCATCCGGCGTATTATTCATCGCCAGACAAGTCGCCAGCGCAGAGATACATACTGATTTTCCAGATCCTGTTGTGCCAGCAATCAAAACATGTGGCATACGTGCAAGGTCAGCGACAACAGGTTGACCAGAAACATCCCTTCCCAAAGCAATTGCCAATTGTGATCCGACCTTATAAAAAGGTTCGGATTCCAAGATTGGGCGTAATCGAACAGTCGAAGCGCGCAAGTTGGGAACTTCAATGCCGACATATGAGCGACCAGGGACTGGTGCTTCAATCCTCAAGCGTTCAGCCGAAAGCACCAAGGCCAGGTCTTTAGAAAGTCCTGCAATTTGGGCAATCCGCACTTTTTGGCGGTTGACATCACCATTATCATCCGTTCCACTTTTTTCAAAGAAACCAGGTTCTACAGCAAATTGGGTGATTGTTGGCCCGATACGAAAACCAACGACCCTGGCGGGAATACCAAAATCAGCCAATGTTTTTTCAATTAATCCTGCAGTTTGATTGATGTTTCGTTCATCGGGTCTTACATTTTGCTCATTTGATAGGATACTTATTGGAGGCAAGCGATCTCCCCGAGGCGGGGGGGTAATAACTTTTTCATCCTGATTCACTGAAATTACAAGCGATTTACGAAATTCTGGTGGAATCTTTATTTTTGATTTCTGGATGGCAGCTTTTGTTTTATTTTGTTTTGCATCATCCATTGTGAAAGGTTGATTTTCAAATTCTAGATCAGGTCCCGGTGGAATCGATAGGTTTTCACCAGCTTGTTTGCGCAACCAGTTTTCAATTTTTTCCCACAGTCCAAAATTCCCCATCAGGATTATTACCCAAAGAAGAATAATAAGAACAATCCCGGCAATTTCTCCAATAAATTTTTGCACCAATAGAACCAAAGCCCATCCTACTCGCCCACCCCACAACCCACTTTCCACCTGGGAAAGGGAGTTGCCACCAATTATCGATAGAACTGCTAATGAGAGGATCCAAGTTAATTCAAAGTATATTACTTTCGACCATTTTATTTGGATCGGCTCACGTCCATGTTTTATCGCAAGTATTCCACTTAAAATAGCCATGATTACTATTACTAGGTTTCCCCAACCCAGCCAGACAGAGATTATATCAATCAAGCTTGATAAAAATGTCCCCTTCGATAATCCAAATATTCCTACTAGAACTAATAAACCGAAAGCAAGTAATACGACTCCTGTAGCATCCCATAAAAATCGCCCAAAATGAACATGAAAGTGTTGAACATTGTCCAACCAATCTTTATCAACTGGAGTACTTGTTGCGGGCTGATTCCCTCGCACTGTTTTGTTAGGTTTTTTCTTAATAGGAGGCATTAATTCCTTGATTATTCTTCGAAATTCAAACTAAGACCCAGACGCTGCCTGGATATATCCACTTTTAGTACCTTGACCATAATTTTATCACCGGGCTTAAGTACATCTTTAATATTCTTGTTATCCAACAAAGGGATTTCGGAGAAATGGATCAAGCCCTCAATGCAATCATCCACGCGAGCAAATGCTCCATAAGAAGTAAGTGATGTTATCTCAACGGGGACTATCTGATTTTCATGGTAATTATCCTCAACACCAATCCAAGGATTAGGCGCAAGTCGCTTTAAACTTAATGCAACTCTGCACCGATCAGGTTGAATCTCAAGAATAAGAACATTGATATTTTGACCTAATACAAGTATTTTAGAAGGGTGATCAACTCGACCCCAAGATAATTCCGAAATATGGATAAGTCCTTCCACGCCGCCAAGGTCAACAAAAATGCCGAAATCAGTAATATTCGTCACTACCCCACAGACGGTCTGCCCAACCTGCAAATTTTCCATTAATTCTGTTCTGCGACCCGACTCTGTCTGCGCAGCACGTTCTGAAAAAACCAATCTGCCTTCACCGGGTAAACATTCTATGATTTTTACTCTTACTTTTTTCCCTAAATAAGCAGAGAGGAATCTATCCCGCTCTTCTTTATTCATATTTGGTGATAAATCAACCAAATGCGAACAAGGAATAAATCCATGAATATTTTGCTGCTCAACCAGTAACCCACCTTTGTTTAAATTAATCACATTCATAATAATTATTTGATCTCGTTCAAAAATTTCAATGGCTTTCTCCCAATTCAGATCTTTGCCTGATCTTATCGGTCCAAAGCTTGCCTTGGATTTTTTTTTGTTGCTATGAATTTCTTCTTCTGCCAATATCGATTCCCACCAAGCATCATCAATCGCAGATAATTCTTCGATAGCTAATTGTTTGTCATCCATAAATCTTCCCTACCTTCATTGGCTAGAAACAGTCAGTGCGTCTGCCGTTCCATCTCAATAATTATCCGCGCCACTTCTTCGATGGCTACACGTTGCTTTCGATATAAATCAGCTTCAGACATTGCCAGCCTGGAAGCAACATCTCTAACCTTTCTTCCTTCAATAAATTTCAACTCCAAAATATTGAATAGAATCCATTCTGCTGTAAAGCGACGTTCTCCTTCCGGACGAATTCCGTCCACCGCTTTTCTTAAAATAGCCCGTAATGCATTGGAAGGGTTATCATTATGATCATTAAATGCCTGCCGAACAATCTGCAGTTGCAATAAGGGACTCTGCGACAATCTAGGACCTCCCCAGTAATGCGTCAAAGCTTCTTTTACCCAATTCGCAAGGTCGGCCTCGGGAGGAAGATCATCAGCCAAGAGACTTGTTTTACTATCATATCTTCCTACTGCACGCCATTTTTGAAAAAGATCAATTTTGGGTTGCAATTCTTCCAGGGATTGAAATACACTTTCTTGTAATATTCGATCCTGCAAAGCAAGGGATGCTCTTTGTAATAACAACTCCAGGGATTGACGTTGCTCTTCAAGTAAATACTGATCTTTTTGTCTGGTTGCTCCAATTAAACCCATTAGTTTTGGCGTAGACTCTTCACGGGTTGGTACCTGATATAACGGGAAAATCCAATACTCCCCCCAAGTAAAATATTCGTTATTCTGTCCTTCTGAATTATTGATTATTTCCAACGCCTCTCCAAGATTATCCTCATTAAATGATTGGGAAGCACCAGTCGATACCAGAATGGAAATTTTATTATCATCCAATCCTGCAACGAATGCTGAATGGGATTGGATATGATCGCGTACGGCGGCGAGTATAGCCTCCAGGAATTGGCGAAAGTCTCCTTTTGTTATCAATCTCTCTTCCAGACGCTGCAACAATATCAAGTCAGTTCGATCATTTCCGAAAAATATCCATCTCTCCCAAAATGGAGCGGCCAAAGTAATGGTGTGTTCCATAAGTAGAACAATTGCCACCATGGACGCAGGAACCGCACTAGTGTATACGATCCCAAACATTTCGCCAATTCTTCGTACGACCGTCATCACCCCTAGCGTTATAGATGCAGTCACCGGACCGCGCATGATCCATTTAAATAAACGACTTTTTACTACCCTGTCTGGCCAAGAAACTCCAAAAAAAGCTACAGCATAAGCCATCAAGATAATTAATCCGCCGACCATCAAGTTATTAATTAACACGATTCCCCAAAAAGCAAAGGGATAATTGCCAGCAAGCGTGGAACCATATAATAAGAAAGGAAATGATCCAATCGCAGGAGCAGTTGCACCACCAAGTAAATATAACATGCGTCTTCTTCCAGAGCTTGTCAGGGTATGCCTGAAAGACCTGCCAAAATTTATCCAAGCCCAGAACATTGTAGCAATATAATAAAATGTAAATACTTCGGTCCAAAAAGTGCGTTGAAGATGGGGTGCTGGCTGAGCATCTGTAACTAAAGGACCAAGCAATTTATTAGCAGATAATAATATCAAAAATATAGTTGATATTACATATAAAAATCTCACTGCATTTCTGCGTCTGCCTTTGGATGGGCGACCTGTTGTAACAAGCAAAGCATCGGAAAAATGCAGATAAGCAGCCGGCAAATATACAATTCCAAACCATTCAAACCTTAAGAAGAAATTAATTACTTCACTTGATATGGAAGCGCTCCCGAGAGCTTCACTAGTAAAAACTACAACTACACATAACAGAATTATGGCAAAAGAGCGCGCAACACGATCACGTAAGTTAAATGAAAGAGAATAAAAAAATAAAGAGAAAGCAGTTATAGCAATGCCAGCGGTTAATATCTGATTTAATGTGACTATCCCCACCAGTACTTCATTCAACCATCCGCTATTCATTCATTCCTACCAATCAGACAGTATTAGAGCGTAAAACTCGGCCAAAAAATAGAGCAACATCATTTGATGAATAATAATTATCATTATAACCGCAGAAATCAAACCCCAATTTCTTAGCCAAATTTATTGCTGGGTAATTCTTGGCTGACATTTCAAGGATAACTTGTGATTTTTGTCGTTCAGCTGCCCAGTTTTGAGCTGCAAGGATCAGACTTTTACCAACCCCTTTTCTGCGATATCCCTGAGCTACTACAAGATCGGTAATCCAGGATGTTTCCGGGACCACAAAATCTGTTAATCGCAAGTACCCGCAAACTCCATTTTCTACAACCGCGACGATCATCTCACTCTGGCGGTTCCATACATCTGGAAGAGTGGAAATGGATTTTGGATATCGAATGGTTATTGAACGGGGGAGGCGAATCTCTCGAAAAATTGCACCTACCTGGTCATCGCCTTGTTGCAGATCAAATTGCCAGACATAATCACTTTTAGAAGAATGGTCAAAACCCATAACAACCTGAATATCTGTAGCAACAGCGTTTCTAATTTGGACTTCAGCCATATCACATCCTTTTACTAATAAATCATTGGGTCACCCGTACCGGGATGATGCACATTGGAAATTCGGTATTTATATTATCAAAGACCACCAAGCGTAAATCATAATCTCCCGGGGTTAATTCGGTTAAATCCCAATTTCCCAGTTCACCATCAATGACAGCTTTTCGTCCTGCCAATATTGTTGACCAGGTTTCACTCCCTTGAGGGGCATATTCATATTTATAAAACCCGAAATTTGGGATATCTGCAGTGCCAATAAGTTTGACTTCGCCGCGTATCTCTTGTCCAGCCTTTGGTTCTGTNATGTTGATCTGCCCGATAATACANCCTGAGGCTTGCATTTGAGTAGAAACCGGCTGGGATGTCTCAAACGATGCCGTTCCCTGACCTATGTTTAGTGTGCCTTGAGGTACCAAGAGTGGGTTTATAGTTGGTGTTGTTATCAGGCTTGATGCTGGTAATGTTGGAGAAAGAAAGGTTACAAGGGTAAATTCTCCGATAATCAACAAGCCTATGATAATCATACTTGTTACAGACTTCACAACACGGAGATGAATTATTTCACGCTCCAGCCCAAAAACCAAATTGCGCTGTTCGCGAAGAACCATTAAAAAACCTCGAAGTGAAATTAATAGACCGATTATGAGGATGAAGTACACCCCAAGGGAATATTTTGAGAAGAATTGAACAATCTCTATCATATTTATTGCTAAATTTCACCAAATACACCACGAATGATGGTTTCTATTTTTGGGGCTATAATCCGTCCAGCTTCCAATACTTCTTCATGCGTGGTAACTGTAGATCCATCCAGATTTGCTTTATTGCTGATACCTGAAAAACCCAACACACGCATGCTTCCATGACGGGCTACCGTAACCTCTGGAACAGTTGACATTCCAACGGCATCTACACCAGCAGCTCTAAGGAATCTAAGATCGGCAGGCGTTTCAAAAGAAGGACCACTAAGGCCGGCATACACTCCTTCTCGAAGATTAATCCCCTTTTCTTTGGCAACTTTTCGAGCTATCTCCATCATATCGCGATCATATGCCTGGCTCATATCTGGAAATCGCGGTCCGAATTCATCTAAATTTGGTCCACTCAAAGGATTTTGCCCGCTCATTCCCATTAAATTGAGATGATCTGTAATCAGCATCACATCACCTGGGATAAAAGTCGGGTTGACTCCTCCGGCTGCATTTGTAATGATAAGGCATTTTATTCCCAGTCGTTGCATAACCCGGATAGGCATGGTTACTACTTGCATACTGTAACCTTCATAAAAATGGATCCGCCCTTGCATTACCAATACATTTTTATTTTCCAGTTGACCGATGACCATTCTGCCTGCATGCCCTTTAACTGTTGACAGCGGCCATCCGGGGAGATCATTGTAAGGAATACTGATACTATTATGAACAGAATCTGCAACACCACCCAATCCACTTCCTAANATAATGCCATATTGAAGTTGACCTGCCCATTTTGAGCGAATTATCTCTACTAAAGCATCTATCTCAGACAATAACTTTTNCATGGAAAGGTCTCCTTACAATAGAAATTTCAAGTACAGGTAAATTATAATGCATGTACTTAAAAACAGATTTATCTCATCGGGGCAATGCTATGAAAGATTACTGATTAATATTTATTTAACCAGAATTTCAATTCTCAGGAACTGATATTAATTTAGAATACTCCCAAACGCCTCAATAGTTCGATCTATATCGTCATCATTAATCCAATAATGGGTAACCATGCGAAAGCGTTTTTCTCCGACAGATCCAATTCGTATGCCCTTTTTATCAAGCAAGGTGGATATCTGCTGAGCAGAATAATTCACCTGATCACTGACCGATAAGAAAACCATGTTGGTGGTAGGCGTACCCTCATCCAAAACAAGATGGGAAATTTTTCTAAGACCTTCTGCCAGTTTTCCAGCACGCATATGGTCTTCTTTCAGTCGATCCACCATTTGTTCCAACGCAACGATCCCAGCAGCCGCCAGTATACCGGCCTGACGCATTCCGCCTCCCAATTGTTTGCGAATTCTGTGAGCCAGGCGAATAAACTCTCGAGAACCACATAATATTGATCCCACTGGCGCGCATAAACCCTTGCTGAGACAAAAAGTAACAGAATCTACATCGGAGACCATTTCCTTAGCAGATACTCCATATGCTATCGCAGCATTGAATATCCTAGCTCCATCCAAATGGACTGCTAAACCTTGTTGATGTGCAAATTCGCAAACTTCGTGAGTNTACNCTGGAGTCTGATAAGTTCCACCACAGCGATTATGAGTATTTTCCAAGGCGATCAATCTTGTGACAGGTTGATGAGGGTCATCAGATCGAATCGCATTTTTAATATCTTCAAGAAGTATGGAGCCGTCTGGTTGATTTGGAAGTTGGCATGAATGTACTCCGCCTAAAGCAGAAACCCCACCTGCTTCATAAAGAAAGGTATGTGCCTTGTTTCCCAGAATGACTTCGTCGCCTCGCTGGCAATGTGCCAACATGGCTGTTAGGTTACCCATCGTACCTGACGGAATGAATAAACCTGCTTCCATTCCCAACATATTTGCCGCTAATTCCTGCAACTTATTAACTGTTTGGTCTTCACCGTAAACATCATCGCCAACAACAGCCTTATACATTACCTCCCGCATTTCTGGTGTTGGCTGGGTTACGGTATCAGATCTTAGGTCTACAATATTCATAGCTCACTCCTGATCCTGGTTATATATCTCTGCGTTTTTTAAATTATCCAATACATGTTGAAGGTCATCTGGTAGCTGAGCATCGAATGTGTGTGCTTCTTTTTCTCCAGGAAGCACAATTTTCAATCGATATGCATGCAAAAAATGCCTTTCGATATCAATTGATGGTTTTTTCCTACCATAAACTCGGTCGCCAACAATCGGGCATCCCAATAAAGTACAATGCAATCGGATCTGATGCGTTCTGCCAGTTAATGGATGAAATTCAAGCAAAGCATGCTCTTTGAATTTCTCCACTAATTGATATTCACTAATGGCTTCCCGTCCTCTGCCAGGGGAAGTGACTGACATTTTTTTTCGGTGGGCTGGATCACGACCTATAGAAGCCTCTACTCGACCAGATGGTGTTGGCGGAGCACCATCAACAAGAGCAAGATAAGTTTTTTCTACCAGTCGCAGCCTGAATTGATCCTGCAACCATCGATGTGATCTTTCATTTTTTGCCACAAGGATGATACCTGATGTATCTTTGTCCAAACGATGGACAATTCCTGGACGTTCCTCCCCCCCTATCCCTTCTATATCAGGGGCATAACCCAATACAGCGTTCACAAGTGTGCCAACTCCGTGGCCGACCGCAGGATGAACAACCATTCCAGCTGGCTTATTGATCGCGATTAGATCGCCGTTCTCAAAAATGATGTCAAGGGGAATGTTTTCGGCAAGGAGGCTGGTAGCCACAACTTCAGGAATGTGCACTTCTATATCCACTTGATGCTCTAAAATCCTGCTGGCTTTATTCTCGACAACTCCCCCTACCAAGACACAACCATCTTTAATAAATCCTTGCAAGCGGACACGGGAAAAATCTGGCAGGAGAGCAACCAGCGTTTTGTCGAGACGTACTTTTTCTTGGGGCAGAAACTGAAATTTTACAATCCGCTCATCCATTTTTTCCATCACTTTCATAAGTTGGATAATTTTCGCTTTCAATATTGGGAATTTTCNCAGCTTTCTTTTCTTGAATATCTTTAGCCCAGGCACCGATCAATAAGATAATTACACCAATTGTAATGCTGGCATCTGCTATGTTGAAAACCGCAAACTTCCCAATCGATATAAAATCGGTGACCTTTCCAGCAAACATAATGCGATCCAACAAATTACCTGCTGCTCCAGCTAATTGCAATGCTAAAGCCAACCGAAATGTCCAATCATTTGCAGGCACCTGAGGAAAATAATAAATTATTAACAGGATCACGACGACCGCAAGACTGGCAAAAATCAAACTACCGTTTTGGAATAATCCAAATGCAGCACCTGCGTTATACCAGTGAACAATGCGTGCATAAGGACTCAGCCAATCTAGCGGCATCCATGCACCACCCAAAGGAATATTTTGCCGTACAAGTGCTTTTGTCAATTGATCCAAACTTACAACAAAACCTGCCATCAAAAATAAAATTGAATAATCTTTCAAATACTTTTTCATTCCGTCTCCAAATCTATAATATAAGTCAACTTACAAATTTATACCTATTTAGTATATATACGAGGTACACGTGTATTAATATTGGTTAATATTTCATAGGGGATTGTATCTGCCCAACCCGCAAGGTCTTCAACAGTTATACATTCGTTTTCAGATTCTCCGATTAGCGTTACTTCATCTCCATTGTACGCTGTTCCCCATTCAATATTCACCATGATCTGATCCATACAAACTCTGCCAACTTGAGGATATTTCATTCCATTTATGATCACGCTGGCTTTATTGGACATACTTCGAAAATATCCATCTCCATAACCGACCGGGATAGTAACCACACGAACCATGTGATCACTCTGCCAAATCGAACCATAGCTAACCGGATGACCTGGTTTTACGACTTTAAAATAAACTACTCGCGACTTCCAGGACAATACCGGTTTTACACTTATTGATTTCATGCATTCCTGGGATGGATACACCCCGTACATAAGAATTCCAGGACGTACCATATCGAAATAGCTTTCAGGGAGTTGAAGAACTGCCCCAGAATTTGCCATATGTCGAATCGGCATGGGCAGATTATTTCTTTCATAAAAGCGGAGAACCTCATTAAAGCGCTCGAGTTGCAGATACGAATGTTTCAGGTTTGATGAGTCTGAATTGGCAAAATGCGAATAGATTCCTTCAATTTCAACATTTTTCCGGCATGAAAGGGCTGCTTTCAGCAATGTATCCGCATTATAGTAATGCACACCGATGCGCTCCATTCCCGTATCAATTTTCAAATGAACCCGAACCTTTTTCTTCAGAAATACTGCGATTTGATCAATTTGTTCAAGTCTTTCTACGGATGAGGCTGTCAGGGTTAAGTCGTTTTGGATATATTGAGGAATCTGGCTATTCCAAACACCTCCCAAAACTAATATGGGTGTTTTAATACCAATTTGGCGTAAATAAACTCCCTCTTCCAGAACAGCCACCCCCAGATAATCCACCCGGTCAGCCAGGTGCAGCGCAATATCTTTTAATCCATGGCCATAAGCATTGGCTTTTAGAATCAACATAATCTTGGAAGGCTTTACTTTTGATCGTATAGCATCAAGATTGTTGTCAATATGCGATAAATTTACTTCTGCGTATGTCGGTCGAACTTCTCCAACACTCGCGATTATGGGTTGATCAATCTGCATGGATTGTATTTTATCCTATTAAATTGAGCTTGATATCTTTTGGACTACGTTATTGTTAGGGGAAAAATTTTTTCCCATTCGAGATACAAAAAAATTAAAGTATAATTGTTCTGTTATTTGTATCTCAAAATATCAAATAGTCCCAATTAAATAATTAAGATCGCGATTACATCACTCCCGCTCAAAGCCAATATAAATAGAATAATTGCCTACTCGAGTGTATGGATTGCATTTGACTGGATAAATTGAAAATAAATATCCATAATATAAAAAAAACAAATGAAAAGAGGAAAAAATGAAAATTGTTACGGATTGTGCCGCTGATTTGCTTGTTCAAGAAAGGGAAGAACTTGATATTACCGAAGCCCCACTCTATATCCAATTTCCTGAAGGGGAGGTAATTTCATCTGACATCACTGCAGATGATTTCTATGATCGCCTGGAAGCCATGCGACCTGTTATCCCTACCACTTCCCTACCTTCAGAAGGAGTTTTTGCCGGCATTTTCAATAAACTGGCAGAAACCAGCAAACAGATCATGACATTGCATATATCATCTGGTTTGAGTGGCACATTCAACTCAGCCAAAAATGGTGGTGAACAAGTGAAGTCAGCTGAAGTGATCCCGGTAGATACGATGACACTATCTGGTGGAGAACGATTTCAAGTTTTAGCTGCCGCCTGGGCTGCGCGTGCAGGCTGGAGCAAGGACGCAATCCTTGATAGATTATCACAAATTCGAGCATCGACTGAGGTGATCTATACACTCGAGACATTAGAGTACCTGGCACGTGGTGGGCGCATTGGCCGAGTGCAAGCTTTAGCCGGATCCTTGCTGAAGCTTAAACCTGTGATCAGGGTAGACAGAGCTGATGGCAAATACAGTACAGTTGGAAAAAACCGCACGATACAAAAAAGCCTGTCCAATATTTCAGATCATATTGTTGAGATGTATGGTCAAATCCCGGTATGGGTAACGGTACTTCACGGACGCCTTTCCGAAAGTGCTGACGCTTTGTCAAAACTGCTCAATGAAAACTTAAATATCAAGAAGCTTGAAGTATTACGTATCTCTCCCGTACTAGGTGTCCATACTGGCCCCGGGATCGTTGGAGTAGCAGTTTTACCTATGAATCTGATTGAAGACCTGCAATAAATTCGATTGAAAGGTTTAAAAAAATAATAGGTCACCAAGAAGACAAGCAGGCTTCGCAATTAAGACCCGCATGAATAATAAAAGATGCCAGTCCCTTTGTAATTCAGGATTGGCATCTTTTTTTACTTAAAGTTGGGGAATTTTACGGGATTAATCTTTTATTGATCTTGATACTAACCTTTTCACCTTCGAATTCGTCATAAAAAGGCTGAACTCCATCGTTTGGTAATTCAAACTGGATATTTACTGCCAACGTCTCAATCGAAATATAATCACGATATTCTGAAATCGCATTTCTCAACCCAGGCGAGCTTTCAATATACAGGTCAATGCGATCTGATATATCAAAATCTTCCTGTTTTCTCAAATCTTGGACTCGACGCACAAATTCTCGCGCCAGGCCTTCTTCAATTAATTTTGGTGTTAGGTCTGTCACCAATGCAACCATATATGCACCATCGTTGGCAACTGAAAAGCCTTCTTTTGCCTCTGAATGCACTTCAACCTCATCCGGGAAGATCTCATATTTTTGGCCATCCACTTCTACAAATATTGGCTCTCCTGCCAATAAAACTTTGGCTGTAGTCTCTATGTCCAAAGCCTTGATCGCTTTAGCGAGCGCAGGAAATTGATTGCCATATTTTTGTCCCAACTGTTTGGGGAGTGGTTTAAGGCTGAATGCTGCAGCTTCACTGCTGGCATCCATTAAACGTACTTGTTTAACATTCAGTTCGTCTGAAATCAAATCAGAATAACCTTCAATAGCAACTCTTTCTTCTTCATTTTTTACAGCTAAAGCAACTTCGGCCAGGGGTTGACGAACCTTTCGGTTTGCTTTCTGGCGAGCCGAATGCCCAAGTGATACCATTTTCATTACCAAAGCCATATTTGAATTAAGCGTCTCATCAATCAAATATTCATGTACTGTTGGCCAATCAGCAAGATGAACAGATTCTGCTGAGTTTGGAGCAGCATTCCGCACCAGGTTTTGATAGATTTCTTCTGCCAGAAATGGCATGGTTGGTGCAAGCAGTTTGCTTAAAGTAACCAATGCTGTATATAGGGTGTTATAAGCTGCCTGTTTGTCTAAATCCGATTCAGATTTCCAAAAACGTCTTCGACTTCGACGTAAAAACCAAGTAGACAAATTTTCGACAAATGCTTCAATAGGTCGGGTTGCACCGGGGACGTCATATTCTTCATATGCCCTGGTTACATCCCTCACAAGTACGTTTAATGTTGATAACAGCCATTTATCCAACTCGTTGTCCGGTTGAAAGTTTTCCTTCACAACTGGATTATCTAGATTTGCATAAGTAACAAAGAAGGAATAAACATTCCATAAAGTTAAAGTAAAACTTCGCACAATATCTGTAACCAGATCCGGAGAGAATCTACGCTCTGCATGCGGTGGTCCTGAAGTATAAAAATACCAGCGAAATGCATCTGCACCACTTACGTTTAGAATATCCCATGGGTCAACCGCCGTACCACGACTTTTTGACATCTTTTGACCATCCCGGTCTAATACAAGCCCCAGACATACAACATTTTTAAAACTTTCCTGGTCAAATAACATCGTACTTATCGCGTGCAAAGAATAAAACCAACCTCTGGTTTGATCGACTGCTTCACAGATATAATCCGCTGGGAATTGATTCTTAAAATTTTCCTGATTCTCAAAGGGATAATGTAATTGTGCAACCGGCATTGATCCAGAATCGAACCAGACATCAATCAACTCAGGAACCCGCTGCATGACTGAATTACATTCAGGGCAACTCCAATGGATATCATCCACATAAGGCCTGTGAAGGTCAAGCTCAGTTTGATCCTGACCAGTCTTTTGAGAAAGTTCTGCTACTGATCCAATACATTCCTGATGGTTACACTCTTTACATTCCCATACAGGTAAAGGAGTTCCCCAAAATCTTTCGCGACCCAAAGCCCAATCGATATTATTCTCCAGCCAATTTCCAAAGCGACCTTCTTTTATATGGCTTGGAACCCAGTTGATATTATTCCGGTTGATCTCCACCAATCGATCCTTAACCTGACTGGTTCGGATGTACCAGGTACCACGTGCATAATATAGCAGGGGAGTATCACAACGCCAGCAGAAAGGATAAGTATGGGAATATAATTCAGAGCGGAATAGTAAACCACGCGCTTGCAGATCCTTGATGATAAGTGGATCTGCATCTTTTACAAATTGTCCTTTCCAGGGAGTAATTTCCGGTTTAAAAGTCCCATCAGCATCTACTGTCATAAGGATCGGTAGATCGTACTT
>BS_KBA_SWE02_21mDRAFT_10000119_pt1 | contig 26534 bp, 18 predicted proteins | sample BalSeasSWE02_21m_FD_9196 | JGI IMG/M metagenome (IMG submission 9196)
GTGATTTTGGAAGGTTTGGACAATTCGTGCTTGAAGATGGATACATTAACGGAGAATCTATTGTACCTGATGACTGGTTCAAGACAGCAACCCAAATACAAGTACCGCTATGGCCTGGCGGAGGCTATGGATATGGGTGGTGGATATTTAACAGCCATAGTTTTGAGGCATTGGGAATCTATGGACAGAAGATTTATATCGACCTTTCAAGGAAACTTGTGATTGCAATCAACAGTGCATGGCCGGAAGCCGATAGTTACGAGCGACATTTCGCAGCAGCTAATTTTATAAAATCCATTACTGACGAGATTGATAAAGAGTAAAAAGCATCGCCTAGCAAATAATTAGCTTGCAACTCTATGTGGCGCACTGATTACCACCATACACATAACCAGATTTGTACTTTGATAAAGGATAGTCAACAAACTATTTATTCATTCCTTTGCGTTAAAGAACATGCAGGTTGGTTGCCGGATTATCAGAGTATTGCAAATAAAACAAAGATATTGATTTGGTTTTTTACAATTTATAAATACATAAGATAATGATGGATACAAATGGAATTTATCGAAAATTATAATTAACCGCATTGTAAAAATATTAAGAAATCAAAACTAGCCACAACAACTTGTAAAAAAATTGCTAAATTAGTGCTTAAACAAAGGGCGCTGCTTGTTTTGTTGCATCTGATTTTCCTTCGGAAAATCCTCACACACAAAACCGCACTATTCTTATACGTATTCCAAGGTCAAATCCTAATAATTTATTAATAAACGTTAGAGGACATTCTGACCCGTCCTGTATAAAGTTTACATAAACCTTAACAGCACATCCTTTTTTTTAATAATTTCATTTGCATGTAATAATTACTGATTTACACCACTAACCATATAAAGCCAAAATTGAGTAGCGATTTTTACAAATCATCCATTTTACCATTTGCAGGAATAATTATAAAATTATGCCGTGCTTATACAAACTTGCAAGAAGATTTTGAAGATTATTATCAAGAAGTCTGCTTACAAATTTGGCGCAGTAAAGACAATTTTCGAAAGGAATCGATTTTTAGTAGTTTAATTTCACCCTCCTCATTATAATCCATTTAATCCGGTATGGATGGTAAAATATCCCTGTTTTTTCGGTAAGGGTAGTGAAGATATTAGGTGGGAGAAGGTCTTTTGACAACAATTGATTTGTCTTGGTTAACTTAAGTTGTTTTTAATCAATCCCAAATACTAGAAATTATCTTAAACAAATCGTTTAACAGTAAAATAATCGTTCTATTCACAAAATAAAAAAACTGCAATTTCTTGATAATCAAGATTTTGCAGTTTTGATTGTGGTCCCACCTGGGCTCGAACCAGGGACCACCTGATTATGAGTCAGGTGCTCTAACCAACTGAGCTATAGGACCGAAATTGGCTGCGAATTTAATACTTATTTTATAACTCTACAAGAAATTTATTTGTTTAAATGATTTCTTGACAAAGCTCAATAAGGACTCCGTTGGTGGTTTTGGGATGCAAAAAGACAACGAGTTTATTATCAGCTCCTTTTTTGGGTGTTTCATTAAGAACTACAAATCCTTCATTGACCAATCTTTTTACTTCTTTTTCAATATCATCTACATCAAAAGCAATATGGTGAATACCTTCTCCTTTTTTCTCAATAAATTTTGCAATAGGGCTTTCTGGATTTGTGGCTTCCAGTAATTCAATTTTATTGGGCCCTACCTCAAAAAAAGANGTTTTAACTCCTTCGCTTTCAACAGCTTCTGTTTTATAGTGTGCTTTACCAAAAAGTTTAGCAAACAAATGATTAGAAGACTCTATGTTTTTAACGGCAATTCCTATGTGTTCAATCTTATTCATTTTAATGAGGTTTAAAGGAAGATACAAATTTTGCAAATCAAAAGTAAGATAATCTTTAAATATCCTCTATTTTTGCACTATGGAAGAAAGTCAAAGACAAAAAAAAATAGCGTCTGTATTACAGCGTGATTTAGTAGATGTTTTACAAAGTGCTGCCACACAAGGCGGTATGCATGGGATTCTTATCTCTGTTTCAAAAGTAAAAGTAACCGTTGATTTATCTTTTGCAAAAGTGTATTTAAGCATTTTTCCTAGTGGTAAAGGCAAAGAACTGATAGAGGGCATTAAATCAAACGCCCCTTTAATTAAACATGAAATTGCTCAGCGCACCAAACACCAGTTACGCCGTATGCCAAAACTGGAGTTTTTCATTGATGACTCTTTGGAGTATATGGACCAAATTGACCAATCATTAAAAGGAAAAGACAATCCTATTAAAGATCCTAGCATTTTAGAAAAACGTAAAAAGTCTTAATTGAATATCTCTTTTTACATAGCCAAACGTTATCTGCGTTCCAAAAGCAGTAACAATGCTATTAATTTTATTACTATTATTGCCGGTATTGGGGTGGTTTTAGGTGCCGCCTCACTATTTATTGTTCTGTCAGGATTTGCCGGCTTAAAAGACTTTACGCTTCAGTTTTCAAGTATTGTGGACCCCGATTTAAAAGCGGAAACAGCTATAGGGAAATCCTTTGTTTTAACTCATGATCAGACCGAAAAATTAAAAGCATTAAAAGATGTGGCGCTTTACTCAAAAATAATTGAGGAGCGGGTTATTATTGCTTCTGATGATAAAAATGACATTGTCACTCTTAAAGGTGTTGATGAATCATTTCAAAGCGTTACCAGTATAGATTCTGTCATTGTTCAAGGAGGTTGGTTTGCACAAGAGGCTAATCAGGTGGTGGTTGGCTGGGGCGTTTCCAATACGCTTTCACTTGGGGTTTTAGATTATTCCAAAGTATTAACTATTTATGTTCCCAAGCCTGGAAAAGGACAAATTACTTCAACAAATAATGCCTTTAATTCTATAAGAGCTATTAACGTTGGTGTATTTGATATTAATGAGAAAATTAATGACACCTATGTCTATGGATCTCTTGACCTAGCACAGCACTTACTAAATTATGATAAAAATCAAATTACAGGTATAGAATTTAGACTTAAGAGTGGTGCTGATGAAAACACCGTCAAAGAAAAAATAGGAGCCATATTAGGAAATAATGTTATTATTAAAAACCGATCTCAGCTTAATGATGCGCTTTATAAAATGCTAAACACTGAAAATCTGGCCGTTTATTTAATTTTTACTTTGGTGTTAATTATTGCCTTATTTAATGTCATTGGTTCTATTATCATGATGATTCTTGACAAAAAGAAAACATTAAACACTTTATATAACCTCGGTGCGACACTTAAAGACATCAAGCGCATTTTCTTTTTTCAAGGTAGCTTGATGACGCTTGTGGGTGGACTGATTGGAATACTATTAGGTTTTATAATTATTCAATTGCAAAAATCATTTGCCTTAGTCATGATAACCTCTACCCTGCCTTACCCGGTTACTGTTAAGTTTGAAAACTTCATTGTTGTATTTCTAACCATTGCCGTGTTAGGTGTTTTAGCCTCAAAAATTGCTTCTGTAAGAATTACTAAAGCCTTAGTGGAAGCCCACTAATAGTTTAAACGGTTTTTCTTTTATTCTGTAAATTGATAATCTGAGAAGTTTTCCAAGACCTCATCAAATGCTGCAAAGACATCTGCAGATTGATCACTTGTTACCATTTTGGTGCGGTAGTCTTTAAAATGTGGTATGCCCCTGAAATAATTGGTATAATGCCTTCTGGTTTCAAAAACCCCCAAAGTTTCACCTTTCCAGTCAATAGCCATTTGCAAATGCCTGCGCGCCGCTTCTACTCTTTCTTCTAAAGATATGGGCGACAAATGTTCTCCTGTATTAAAATAGTGCTTTACTTGTTTAAAAAACCAGGGGTTACCAATACTGGCACGACCTATCATGGCGCCGTCAAGCCCGTAAACATCTCTCATTTCCATCGCTTTTTCCGGGGTGTCAACATCGCCGTTTCCAAAAACAGGAATATGCATTCTCGGATTATTTTTAACCTCAGCTATAGGTCTCCAGTCTGCACTTCCTTTATACATTTGAGCCCTGGTTCTGCCATGAATAGAAATGGCCTTACAGCCAACATCTTGCAGTCTTTCAGCGACCTCAACAATTCTAATGGAATCATGATCCCAACCCAGTCGTGTTTTCACTGTTATAGGTATATTGGTGCGCTTTACCATTTCTGCCGTTAATTGTTCCATTAAACACACGTCTTTTAAAATCCCTGCGCCCGCACCTTTACTGACCACTTTTTTTACCGGACAACCAAAATTAATATCAATAATATCTGGTTTAGATTTTTCAACAATATCAATGGTTTGAAGCATACTCTCCAGGTTTGCTCCAAATATTTGAATACCCACCGGTCGCTCCTTTTCATAGATGTCCAGTTTCATAACGCTTTTGGCGGCATTACGAATGAGGCCTTCACTTGAAACAAATTCAGTATAAACAACATCGGCCCCCTGCTCTTTGCACAGCGCGCGAAAAGGAGGATCACTAACATCTTCCATCGGTGCCAAAAGCAACGGAAAGTCAGGTAATTCTATGTTATCTATTTTAACCACAGATTTAATTTTGATTTGCAAAACTAATGCTTTTTAACCAAACACAAATAAGAGCCCTATTAATCCCTCTTTTTTTAAAAATCAAAACCCTAATCATTAGTTTTTAATGATCTTTTTGATGATTGGAAAGCCTTCCTTTTTATTAATTATGACAATATAAATTCCTTGGTTAAAACTACTCATATCAACACTTGAGCTTTTTCCAGTATATAATTTCATCAGCTTGGTGTCGTATATTTCAACTGAGTCCACAATGATATTTTCAATGTGTAAAAAATCATTTACAGGATTCGGATACCATAAAATATTATCAACTTCAACCTCTTCTCTGATATCCAAAGAAATGTCATTAGTTGAAAAAGCTATTAATTTTGCATAGTCGGAAAAAATACTCTGTGTAAATGATTCAGAAGTTATAAAATATCTGTTTTCATTTACATAAGTAATTCCTTCAGTTTGCTCAAAACCGAAAGACGACAAAAGGGTTTGGGTATTGCTTCCAGAAAATATGTCATTTCCATTAAAGCCCTCACTTCGCCAAATAAATGGCTGTAATAAATTTGTGTATCCCACTAAAAATAGTTTTTCTGTTAAAGGGTTATACGTTCCTCCGGAAATTAATCCGCCACTATTTAAGGTTGTTGGTAATGGGGAAATGGTATATGTGCCTTGCGTTTTTGGAACGACATAGGCTTTTGTGGTTCCGTCTATCCAGTTTTTACTAAACAAAATTAAATTACCTGAGTCAAAAGAAACAATAGCTTCTGAGTCCCATTCCGTATTATTTGCTGTTGCCGGAGTAAAGTCTGTTTGATCTGAATAACTAAAGGCTATTGTTTGGGCATTGATTGTTTCTGAACTTAAATAATCACTTTTACTTATTTTATAAATTTTTAAATCGGTCCTGTTCCCGTTAACATTATTGCCAATATCACCTATATAAATACTGGTATCATCTTGGGCAAGGTCTTCCCAATCGATATTTATTGCATTTGAAATGGTAATTGTTCTAGTTACCAAACCAGAAAGCGTGTCAAGTTCAAACAGTTTATTTTCTCCACCTGAATCATTATGTGTAATGAGTCTGTTATTAAAAAAAATCGCTCCAGAAGATTCGCTCAAATTTACAGGTAAGGCAAATTTTTCAACAGGGTTAACGATTTGAGCCGCTGAGGTTATGATAACAGAAACAAAAATAAGTAGGGAAATTTTAACTTTCATAGCCTTAACTTTTATAAAAACAAATTTAGCTTAAAAAATCATCTATATTTGCAAATTAAATCTAGGGTTAGATTGTTTTTATGAAGAATATACGGAATTTTTGCATTATTGCACACATAGATCACGGAAAGAGTACGCTTGCCGATCGTTTATTGGACTCCACGGGATCTGTTACAGACAGAGAAAAACAGGATCAGCTTTTAGACAGTATGGACTTGGAGCGCGAACGTGGTATAACCATAAAATCGCACGCTATTCAAATGGATTATACCTATAAAGGAGAGCAATATGTATTAAATTTAATTGATACTCCGGGACATGTGGATTTTTCATATGAAGTCTCTCGGTCTATTGCTGCCTGCGAAGGCGCCTTGCTAATTGTTGATGCTGCTCAAAGTATTCAGGCTCAAACCATCTCTAATTTGTATTTGGCTTTAGAACATGATTTGGAAATTATTCCAATTCTTAACAAAGTAGATTTACCCAGTGCCAATCCGGAAGAAGTGACTGATGATATCGTTGATTTATTGGGTTGTGACCCTTCAGATATTATTCATGCCAGTGGCAAAACGGGTTTTGGAATAGATAATATTCTGGCTGCCGTTATTGAAAGAATCCCTCCCCCAAAAGGAAATGTTGATGAGCCTTTACAGGCCCTGATTTTTGATTCTGTTTATAATCCATTCAGAGGTGTTGAAACCTACTTTAGAGTAATCAATGGCTCCATTAAAAAGAACCAGTTAGTGAAATTTATTGCCACAGGAAAAACTTATAATGCGGATGAAGTAGGCACTTTAAGACTAAAACAATTTCCTAGGCCTGAAATTAAAGCGGGTGATGTTGGATATTTAATTACAGGAATAAAAGAGGCCAAAGAAGTGAAGGTTGGTGACACCATAACGGATGCTAAAAACCCCACTAAAAATGCCATCTCTGGTTTTGAGGACGTGAAACCTATGGTCTTTGCCGGGATTTATCCTGTGGATACGGATGATTATGAAGAGCTTCGAAATTCCATGGAAAAATTACAGCTTAATGATGCGTCATTAGTGTTTCTGCCTGAAAGTTCAGCCGCTCTAGGGTTTGGATTCCGTTGCGGATTCCTGGGAATGCTTCACATGGAAATCATTCAAGAACGCTTAGAGCGCGAGTTTGATATGACGGTTATTACTACGGTTCCCAACGTGTCATATCATGCCTTTACCAGAAAACATCCTGACCAAATTATAGTTGTAAACAACCCAAGTGATCTCCCGGATCCTTCAGGTTTAGACCGCGTTGAAGAGCCCTATATTAAAGCATCTATTATCACAAAATCAGATTTTGTTGGTAATGTGATGTCATTATGTATTGACAAACGCGGGGTTATAACGAATCAAACCTATTTAACTCCTGAACGTGTTGAACTTAATTTTGACATGCCTTTGGCTGAGATTGTATTTGATTTCTATGACCGCTTAAAAACGGTTTCTAAAGGATACGCTTCTTTTGATTATCATCCCATAGGGATGAAACAATCAAAATTGGTGCGCGTTGACATTCTTTTAAACGCGCAGCCTGTGGATGCTTTATCTGCCTTAATTCACGCAGATAATGCACAAAATATTGGTAAAAAAATGTGTGAAAAGTTAAGGGAATTAATTCCGCGTCAACAATTTGACATCCCTATTCAGGCCGCTATCGGTGCCAAAATTATTTCAAGAGAAACTATTAAAGCCCTGAGAAAAGATGTAACAGCAAAGTGTTATGGCGGGGATATATCCAGAAAACGAAAACTTTTAGAAAAGCAGAAAAAGGGTAAAAAACGTATGCGCCAGGTAGGTAATGTAGAAATTCCTCAGGAAGCATTTATGGCGGTATTAAAACTGAATGATTAAACCTATTTAAGCGTTAATAATAACGTATTCTCATTTATTTGATAAAATTTATGCTCGAAGCGCTTCATACTTATATGGAGCGCTTTTTTTATAAAATCTTTCAGGAATTTCAAATTAGAATTAGAAAAAAATCGAATTAAATGAAATATTCTTAATGAATTTTACTTTTTAAGGAATTATCAATAATAGTAAGGGTTTCTTGCGTTTTTTTGGAATAATATTTTTAAGTTTATGGGCTTATCATTTTAAGCACAAAGGAGTTAAAAACTTTATTTTAAATAATGAGAATTATTTAATGTCTTTTGGCAAAATGAAATGCACAAAATACTATTATTTGAATATTATGAAAGTACTTTTTTATACAAGAGAATTTCCACCGTATGTTTATGGTGGCGCAGGCGTACATGTTGAATACTTAGCAGATGAATTGAGTAAACTCATGGAGGTAGACGTTCGGTGTTTTGGTGACCAGGATTTACATAATGGAAATTTGACTGTTAAAGGATTTCCTTATGAAAACGAGGCGTTTATTGACAGTAACTCAAAGCTTAAGGCCGTTTTTCAAACCTTAAGTACTTGTATTCAAATGAATGCAAAAGAGAGCAATGCTGATATTGTTCATTGTCACACCTGGTATGCCCAGTTTGCTGGTATTGTCGCTAAACTTTGTTATGGCATTCCGCTGGTTATCACAACCCATTCACTTGAACCATTAAGACCATGGAAGCGAGAACAATTAGGTAGAGGTTATGACGCCTCTTCATGGGTTGAAAAAACAGCCATTGAAATGGCAGACGCTGTCATTGCGGTATCAAAAGAAACCAAAGACGATGTGTTAAAATATTTTAATGTTGATGAAAGTAAAATAAAAGTTATTTATAACGGTATTAATCTCCAGGAGTACGTTGTCACCAAGGAAACCTCAACTTTAAAGGCTTATGGTATTGACCAGACAAAGCCTTATGTGCTTTTTGTGGGCAGAATTACAAGACAAAAAGGAATCATTCATCTGGTTAATGCCATTAAATATATTGACCCGGAAACACAAATTGTTTTATGTGCAGGAGCTCCAGATACTGCAGACATTGCAAAAGAAATGGAAGAAAGTGTAGCTGAAGTTAAAAAGACCAGAAAAAACGTGATTTGGATTGATAAAATGCTGGAGAAAAAAGAAGTTATTCAGTTGTATTCACATGCCGATGTGTTTTGCTGTCCTTCAATCTATGAGCCTTTTGGCATTATAAATATAGAGGCTATGGCCTGCCAAACAGCCGTAGTAGCCAGTGCGGTTGGCGGCATCAAGGAAGTGGTTGTTGAAGGTGAAACGGGCATTTTAGTGCCTTTGGAACAACAAACTACGGCGCCTTTTGAGCCTGTAAATCCAGATAAATTTTCACGGGACCTTGCAGATGGTATTAATAAATTAACAAGCAATAAGGCGTTGAGAGAAACCATGGCTTTGAATGGCAGAAAACGTGTTGAAGATTATTTTGACTGGACGGCTATTGCCAAACAAGTAGAAAACTTATATGAATCATTAACCTAATGCTGTTGTCTATAATTAAAATTTTAATTGTAAATTAACGCAATGCGTTCTCTGATTGTAAAACACATTAAAAAATACATACATTTATAATTTCTTAATTTAACACACATGATTAACGACAAGGTATTAGCCATTATTTTAGGTGGTGGCCAAGGATCAAGACTGCATCCTCTGACACATGAAAGATCAAAACCAGCAGTTCCAATTGCGGGGAAATATAGGCTTGTTGACATTCCTATCTCAAACTGTATTAATTCAGATATTAAACGCATGTTTGTGTTAACGCAATTTAATTCAGCCTCCTTAAACAGACATATAAAAGACACCTATCATTTCAGTTTTTTTAGTTCTGCATTTGTTGATGTATTAGCAGCTGAACAAACACCGCATAATAAAACCTGGTTTCAGGGTACTGCTGATGCGGTAAGACAAAGTATGCATCATTTTTTAAGACATGATTTTGATTATGTTTTAATCCTGTCTGGTGATCAATTATATCAAATGGATTATGAATTGATGATTGAGGCTCATATGAAAAATAATGCCCAAATATCAATTGCGACCATTCCGGTAAACGCCAAAGACGCTACTTCCTTTGGTATTTTAAAAGCCGATGATCAAAATGTGGTTACTTCTTTTATAGAAAAACCAAATGCTGATTTGTTGCCTGAATGGACATCTGAGGTTAGTGAAGAAATGAAGTCTCAGGGTAGAAATTATTTAGCATCAATGGGTATTTACATATTTAACAGAGAACTTCTTATTGAATTAATGAATGATCCAAATACTAATGACTTTGGCAAAGAAATCATTCCACAAAATATTCAAACGCATAAAACTTTAAGTTACCAATATGAAGGTTATTGGACAGATATAGGAAATATAGATTCCTTCTTTGAGGCGAATATTGGCTTAACCAATGACATTCCGCAATTTGATTTATATAATAAAGCAAAGCGTATTTACACCAGAGCAAGAATGTTGCCCACTTCAAAAATAGAAGGCACCTTATTAAATAAGGCCGTTATTGCTGAAGGATGTATTATTAGTGCGGCTAAAATTGAGCGCTCCGTTATTGGTATTCGTTCAAGAATTGGTAAAGAGAGTACCATTATGAACACCTACATGATGGGTAGTGATTCTTATGAAACGCTTGAGGAAATTGAAAATTATAAAATCAAGATTCTTATGGGTATTGGTGAGCGTTGCTTCATTAATAATGCCATTGTAGACAAAAACTGTCGTATTGGTGATGATGTTAGAATCAATGGGGGCAAACATCTGGAAGACAAAGAGACCGATATGTATGTGATAAAAGAAGGTATTGTGGTCATTAAAAAAGGGGCCATCATTCCTGTAGGATACACCATTGAATAAATTATTGACTCTAATCTAAACAAATAATGCAAAATCAAAAAAGGGTTGTCATTGATTATGTTTACCCTAAAATAAATAACGGCGATTTTTATATAAAACGGGTTGTTGGCGAAGTTGTGGCAGTAGAGGCCCATGTTCTTGGTGACGGACATGATATTATTGCCGCCTCTGTGTTATACAAACATGAATCTGAAAAAAAATGGCGTGAAGTTAGAATGGCCCTTCTTGGAAATGATGAATGGAAAGCCGCTTTTTCCGTTGAAAAACAAGGGTATTATACCTATAAGGTTGAAGCATGGGTAGATTATGCGCTTAACTGGCAACATGGTATTCAAAGAAAAATAGAAGATAATCAACACGTTAAATCTGAATTACTGGAAGGCATTGAGTTTCTTAAAAACATAAGTAAAAAAGGAAATGATGACGAAAAAAAATATCTGGAGAGCCTTGAGGATCATTTTAAAAATGAGCAACACTATCAAGAGGCTATAAAAGAAGCGACCAGTAAAAAACTACATGATATTTTTACAAAATATCCAGAAAAAAAATTAGCAAATAATTCAAAAGAATATCAGATTTATGTAGACCGGTTAAAAGCAAGGTTTAGTACCTGGTACGAGTTTTTTCCACGTTCAGCCTCTCAACAACCTGGTGTTCACGGCACTTTTAAAGACTGTGAAAGGTTATTGCCTAAAGTTGCTAAAATGGGTTTTGACACCTTATATTTTCCGCCCATTCACCCCATTGGAGAAGTTAACAGGAAAGGTAAAAATAACACCACAACAGCCTATGAAGGAGACGTAGGTTCTACATGGGGCATAGGGTCTCAATTCGGTGGTCATAAAGACATTAACCAGCAATTAGGTTCTGTTGAGGATTTTAAAGCTTTAATTAAAAAGGCCAAAGAATATAAGATTGAAATNGCGATGGATTACGCACTTCAGGCAGCTCCAGACCATCCTTGGGTAAAAGACCATCCAGATTGGTTTAAGTGGCGTCCGGATGGCACCGTTCAATACGCTGAAAATCCTCCAAAAAAGTATCAGGATATTTTACCCATTTACTGGGAAACCAAGGACTATAAAAACCTGTGGCAAGAATGTTTAGACACTTTGTTTTATTGGATTGATTGCGGTATCAATGTATTTAGAGTAGATAACCCACATACCAAACCCTATTATTTCTGGAATTGGATAATAAATGAAGTAAAAGCGAAATGCCCAGATGTATTGTTTCTTGCTGAAGCCTTTACAAGACCAAAAGTAATGCAGCAGTTGGGAAAACAGGGGTACACCCAGTCTTACACTTATTTTACCTGGAGAAACAACAAACAAGAACTTATAGAATATATTGAAGAATTAACAAAAACGGAGCAGCGTGAGTACATGCGCCCAAATTTCTGGCCCAATACGCCGGATATTAACCCTTACCACTTACAGGGGGCCAATGAATCTAAATACATTCAACGTTATGTGTTAGCTGCCACTTTAAGTTCCAATATAGGAATTTACGGCCCTGTGTTTGAACAAATGATTGATGCTGCCATACCTGGGAAAGAAGAATATTTGAATTCTGAAAAATTTCAATTATGTCATTACGATTGGTACAAAGAAAATAAGCTTACAACAATTATTTCAAAAGTCAATCAGCTAAGACATCAAAATGAAGCGCTTCAGCAAACCAATAACATTAAATTCTGTTATATAGAAAACAATAATTTAATGGCTTTTTACAAGTGGAATGACGCAAGAACCAATGAGTTGTTAATTGTTATAAGTCTGGACCCATATTATTCCCAACAAGGCTCTGTGAAATTGCCTTTAAATGAATTAAAAATAAACCAGGGGCGTGCTTATCAAATGCATGATTTAGTAACCGGAAGCGTCTATAATTGGTATAATGAATGGAATTTTGTTGAATTGCACCCAACGTTACCTTTTCATATTTTTAAGATAACCAAATAACTATGTCAAAAAAAAGCGACATAAAAACAGCTGTTCTACAATCGTTAAATTTTGATGATAACTGGGAGGATTTATTAGACAATAAAGCCTTTGTTAAGGTCTTTCTTTCAGACGTTTTAGGTGATTATATTTTAAAACAACGCTGGTATGGAGGAAAAGCCAGTAAAATAAAATATCTTGAATTGTCTGAATATTTCAGAATTCAACAGTTTGGAGAAGTGTATTATGGTTTAATTCTTGAAATTGATTTTGTTGAGGCATTTTATCAACATTATTTTTTGCCAATTGCCTTTGTAACAGACGAAAATTTTGCAAAAAAAGATCGCATTCTTCCTATTAGCATCAAAGGAAATCAAGGGTTTATCATAGACGCTACAAATTTAGAATCGTTTAGAAAATTAGTTTTTGAACGCATTCTTACAGCACAACCAAAAGACACCACCAAAGTACAATACCAAAAAAGTCCGTCCTTTACTAATGTATCTTATGAGTCTTCTAGATTTATGGGCTTAGAACAAAGCAATACTTCGATAATATATAATGATAAGTATGTTTTAAAGTTTTTTAGGCGCCTTTACGCAGATAAAAATCCTGATTTTGAAATGAGTCAGTTTTTATCTGAAAAGAAAGGTTTCAAAAACACCCCGGCTTATTTAGGAAGTATAAATGTTGTAGATTCAGATAATGACTATATCACCATTGGCTTATTGCAGCAACTGGTGCCCAATGATGGGGATGCCTGGGAATATATGCTTAAAGAGTTACATAAAGTGTTTTTAAATTTGGAGTACAAAAACATCAAAATTGATTCCTTACCAAATACTTCTTTGTTTCAGCGTCTTAATATTCGCGATATACCACCACAAATTATTGACTGGGCCGGATTAAACTTGTTTTCAAAAATTAAAACCTTAGCAAAACGCACTGCAGAAATGCATATTGCATTAGGCTCTGAATTTGAGGAAACAGCCTTTACTCCAACACATTTTAATGATGATTACACGGTTTGGTTAAAGAACAGAATGTTGTACCAGTTCCAAAACAGGTTAAATACTATTGAAAATAATTTACATAAACTGGATGGTTTAGCCCTGGAATTAGCACATGAGTTTCTTAATAAGAAAAACGTGATTAGAAAACGCTTTGTTACCTTCGACTGGACTAAACTTAAAGGAGAGCGTATTCGTGTTCATGGTGATTATCATTTAGGGCAAGTATTAGTTAAAGATGATGATTTTTATATTTTAGACTTTGAAGGCGAGCCCGAAAGCACCATCAGAGACAGAAAAGTAAAGCAGCCCCCATTAAAAGATGTTGCCGGGCTTTTTAGATCCTTTCATTATGCTATTTATGCGACTATTTTCAACAATATAAACGATTATAAAGCCACTCAAGAGGATTTGTTTAAAACAGGCGAAATACTCTATCGCTATATTACCGGTTTATTTTTAGGAACCTATGTCACTGAAACACAAAATGCCAATTTAAATTTAGGCTACAATCAAGAACGACTATTTATATTAAAATACTGTCTGCTAGAAAAAGCAGTTTATGAATTAGGTTATGAACTTAATTCGCGCCCACAATGGGCTGTCATTCCTTTAAAAGGAATTTCTAATATTATTAATCATTAATACATGGCACAAGTAAAAGCTTACAGTCTGTTTACAGACTTCGATATTAATTTGTTTAAAGCTGGTAAGCATTACAGATTATATGAAAAATTCGGATCTCATTTGGTAACCGTTGATGGCATTGAAGGGGCCTATTTTTCCGTTTGGGCACCAAGTGCAAAAAAGGTCTCCGTTATTGGTGATTTCAACTTTTGGATAGAAGGAGAACATCAATTAAACGTTCGATGGGATGGAAGTGGTATCTGGGAAGGATTTATTCCTTTAGTAGGAAAAGGCAATGCCTATAAATATAAAATTCACAGTCATCATAATGATATAAAAACAGAAAAGGCTGATCCCTATGCCAGACGTTGTGAACATCCGCCAAAAACCGCTTCCATTGTTTGGGACGACTCCTACAAATGGAAGGATAAAACCTGGATGAAAAAACGAAAAAAGCACAATGCACTTGATGCGCCATACTCGGTTTATGAGGTGCATTTAGGATCTTGGAAAAAACATCTGGAAGAAGGACGTTTTTTATCTTATTTTGAACTAGCAGATGATTTAGTGAGCTATGTCAAAGAGATGAATTTTACACATGTTGAATTGATGCCCATTATGGAATTTCCATATGACCCATCATGGGGTTATCAGGTAACGGGCTATTTTGCACCAACCTCAAGGTTTGGGTATCCAGAAGAATTTAAATATTTAGTAGATAAACTGCATCAAAGCGATATAGGAATCATTTTAGATTGGGTGCCTTCTCATTTTCCTGAAGATGCACATGGACTTGGATTTTTTGATGGCTCCTGTTTATATGAACATCCTGACAAAAGAAAAGGCTATCATCAGGACTGGAAAAGTCTGATTTTTAATTATGGCCGTAATGAAGTAAAATCCTTTTTAATTAGTAACGCTGTGTTTTGGCTAGAACAATATCATGCTGATGGCTTACGTGTTGACGCTGTGGCCTCCATGTTGTTTTTAGACTACTCCAGAGAAGACGGAGAATGGGAGCCAAATATTTACGGGGGAAGAGAAAATCTTGAAGTCATAGATTTTCTAAAGGAATTAAATGAAGAGGTTTATAAATCTTTTCCAGATGTACAAACCATTGCAGAAGAATCAACGGCATTTCCTATGGTTTCAAAACCAACTTTTATTGGAGGTCTTGGTTTTGGAATGAAATGGATGATGGGCTGGATGCATGATACTTTAGAATATTTTGCAAAAGATTCCATTTACAGAAAATATCATCAGAACGAAATTACCTTTAGTTTAGCTTACGCATTTACTGAAAATTTTATGCTCCCATTATCACATGACGAAGTGGTTTATGGTAAAAAATCCATTTTAGGAAGGATGCCCGGAGATGAATGGCAAAGATTTGCAAATTTACGATTACTTTATGGTTACATGTTTACACATCCAGGCACCAAATTATTGTTTATGGGTGGTGAGTTTGGACAATCTAATGAATGGGATTTTGAAGGTAGCTTAGACTGGAATTTATTAGAATTTAAATCTCATAAAAATCTTCAGAATTATTTTAAGTCTTTGAACACTTTTTATAAAACCACCCCAGCCTTATTTGAAAAGGCCTTTAGCGGCGAAGGCTTTGAGTGGATAAGCTATGATGATTATCAAAACTCCGTCATTTCTTATATAAGAAAAGGCTATAAACATGAAAACGATGTTGTGGTTGTATGCAATCTCACGCCTAAGGTTCATGAAAAATACCGTATAGGCATTCCTTCTAAGGGTAAGCTTTCTGAGGTCTTTAATAGTGACGCTGTAGAATTTGGAGGCAGTGGCGTTTCCAACAAAAAACCCATCACTATAAAGAAACAACCGTGGAATGGTAAAGACTATTCTGCAGAGCTCATTTTGCCTCCTTTGGGNATTTNCATTTTTAACATAAAACCCTAGATTGTTAGAGTTTGATTACTATTTTGCCTCTAACATTACACAATACACAATAAAGCGCCTTTCTTTTTGCAAAAAAAACGGGCGCTTAATTTATTAAATTTAGTATTTTCGCCATCTTACTAAATTGCATTATTTATGATTTTAAATACTGAATTAGAATACAAGGGGAACCTCTTTCCTTCTAAAATAATTTCATTTAAAAAAAACCTTGATACGCTGGCTTTTACCACTGAAAACAATGTGATATTACACGTCACCGTTGTAAGAGATAGTGTTTTAAGATTTAGATATACTACCAGAGGCAATTTTGACAAAGATTTTTCTTATGGAATTACAAAATATGCCAGCAGAGGCTATAATTTACTTGAAGTTACAGAAGATGCTGATAAATATATNATCACCACTTCAAAACTAATTTGTCATGTCTCAAAAGCTGACACACGCACTGCTATTTTTGATAGTGTAGACAAATCTCTAATATGTGAGGACGAGATAGGGTTTCACTGGGAAGAAAGCTATGAGTTTGGAGGTGACATTGTTAAAATGTCAAAAACATCTCATGCAGGTGAGGCTTATTATGGTCTAGGAGACAAGCCAGTTGATAACAATTTAAAAGGAAAACGCTTTGAAAACTGGGTGACTGATTCTTATGCTTTTGGAAAAGATACTGATCCCATTTATAAAGCCATTCCATTTTATACGGGTCTTTTACAAAACAAAAATGCCTACGGAATCTTTTTTGATAATACCTTTCGTTCCTTCTTCGATTTTTGTCATGAACGCAGAAACATTACAAGTTTTTGGGCTCAAGGCGGTGAAATGAACTATTACTTTTTTTATGGTCCTGAGATGTCTGAAGTGGTCACAAACTATACTGACTTAACAGGAAGGCCTCATGAAATGCCCGCATTGTGGACTTTAGGATATCATCAGTGTAAATGGAGTTACTATCCAGAGTCTAATGTAAAAGCAATTGCAGCAAAATTCAGAAAATTAAAAATTCCTTGTGATGCGATCTATTTAGATATTGATTATATGGAAGGGTTCAGGTGCTTTACTTGGAATAAAGAATACTTTCCTGACCCTAAAAGGATGGTAAAAGAATTGGCTGATGACGGATTTAAAACCATTGTTATTATTGATCCTGGAATTAAAATTGACAATGATTACAGCGTCTTTAAAGAAGGGTTAGACAATGATTATTTCTGTAAACGAGCTGATGGCCCTTATATGAAAGGAAAAGTTTGGCCTGGAGAATGTTATTTCCCAGACTTCACAAACCCAGAAGTTCGTGAATGGTGGTCAGACTTATTTAAAGAGCTTGTTGAAGATATAGGAGTTAAAGGGGTTTGGAATGATATGAATGAACCCGCTGTTATGGATGTGCCCGGGAAAACATTCCCAAATGATGTAAGGCATGAATATGACGGCAACAGATGTAGCCACAGAAAAGCCCATAATATTTATGGCATGCAAATGGCTAGGGCTACTTATCAGGGTTTAAAAAAATTCTCTTACCCTAAGAGGCCTTTTGTTATTACACGTGCAGCCTATTCCGGAACACAACGCTACACCTCTACCTGGACTGGAGATAATGTAGCTACTTGGGAACATTTAAGCATTGCCAACATACAGGCACAAAGGATGTGTATGTCGGGCTACTCTTTTGTCGGTTCAGATATTGGAGGTTTTGCAGAACAGCCAAATGGCGAATTATTTGCCCGTTGGATTCAATTAGGTGTTTTTCATCCATTTTGCAGAACGCATTCATCTGGAGATCATGGGGATCAAGAGCCCTGGGCTTTTGGTACGAACGTAACCAATGTTGTTAGGAAATTTATTGAACTGAGATATCAATTGTTGCCTTATTTATATACTGCTTTCTGGAGGTATGCTAATGAAGGAATTCCCATATTAAAATCTTTAGTTTTATTTGATCAGCAAGACGCGCATACGCATTACAGAAATGATGAATTTGTTTTTGGTGAAAAAATATTGGTGTGTCCAATATTAGAGCCAAATGCGAAAGGAAGAAGAATGTATCTGCCAATTGGTAATTGGTATAATTACTGGACTGATGAAGTGGTTGAAGGTGGACAAGAATTATGGGTAGATGCCGATTTAGATTCAATGCCTATATTTATTAAAGAAGGAGCTATTATTCCAAAATACCCAGTACAACAATATGTAGGAGAAAAAGAAATTGAAGAGGTTGTTCTGGATATTTACTTCAAAAGAGGAAAAGAAACCTCTCAAATTTATGATGATGCGCATGATGGCTACGACTATATTAAAGGAAGGTATAGTCTTAGAGACTTAACACTTATTGGTAAAGAAAATGAATTAATTATTCAGCAATACAAATCCGGTAAATATACGTCTCCTTATAAAACATTTAAACTCAGATTACATGGTTTGCCGTTTAAAGTGACCCTGTTAGAAATTGATAAAGAAGGATTTGTTTGTGAAGATGTAAAAGACAATGGAGAAACCACTTTAATTGTCAGCAAGGACTTTACTGAAATTCACATTAAATAACTTTATTATTAAGTAACATATTGATGCCCCTAAGTTTTAATTTAACTTAGGGGTTTTTATTTAATTCATTCGTTTTCCTAAATACACAAACTTATAGCCTTTTTCCACCTTGCTAATAGCCTTGTTGTACGAAGAAATGATTTCTAACACGCCTCTTTTGTCTTTAACTAAAAGCGGAATTCTATCTTCATCAGCATTTGTGATTTCAATTAACTCTTCATAATGCGCTCTGTCTTTAATTTCAATTTCGTGAATTTTAGGGTATTTACGAGCCACTTCAGTAAGTTGAATAAAATCATCTGTATGAGAAAACAAACCTTCTTTAGGCGTATTTTCTACCGGTGCATTCATTTCTTCAATGGTAATTAACCTGAAGGAACCGTTTTCTCCAAATTGTGCTTTAAACTTGTTAATAGCATATTTATTAATGTCGGCACTTCCGGTTAAAGCCATTAAAAACCCTACGTCATTAAGCTCAATATTATCCTCTAGTGTTTCTGAATAAATATCAACATTAATGGCCTCTAAATCCAGTTCTTGTGCTAATTTTATGTTCGTTTGATTACTGTCAATTAACACTACATGCCGTCCATTATCTTCTAAATATCTGCCTATTAATCTGGAAAATTGAGAGGCTCCAACTATTAAAATACCTTCAGATCTAATAAGAAAAACACCTAATAATTTAGCAAATGGTCTTGCTGTTGTTGCGTTCAGTAACACTGTCCCAAGAACAATAGTGAACACCAAGGGGGTTATATATTGGGCATCCACAATCCCTTTTTTAGCAAGTGTTAAGCCAAATAAAGAAGCGATACCCGCAGCCACGATTCCTCTAGGGCCAACCCAACTAATAAACAGTTTTTCATTAAATTTTAGTGTTGACTTGTACGTGCTAATAAACACCCCTAAAGGACGTATTAAAAAAACCACTAAAGCAAACAATATAACCGCATTCCAGTTATAAATTAAGAATAGATCCTCAATATTAATATTAGCCGCCAGTAGAATGAATAAAATAGAAATTAGTAAAACACTTAATGATTCCTTAAAATAAAGCAGTTCCTTTAAATAAGATGATTTAGAGTTTCCTAATACCATACCCATAACCACAACCGCCAGCAAACCCGATTCATGAGCAAACACGTCAGACAAGACAAAAACACCTAAAACAGATGCCAAAGCAAACACATTCAATAAATAATGGGGTATAAACTTTTTGTTTATGGAAAAATTCAAGGCATGTGCAAAAGTAAATCCGAATGTAGAACCAAACAACACAATCTTACCAAATTCAATTAACGCTGTTTTTGTAAACTCGCCTCCGGCTTCTACACTAATAAATTCAAAAACAAGTACAGCAACCAACGCCCCGATAGGATCTATTAAAATACCTTCCCACTTTAAAACTGCCGACACATCTTTTTTAAGCGGTATATTTCTTAAAATAGGCGTAATTACTGTTGGACCTGTAACTATTATCAGGGCCGAAAACAAAAAACATATTTCCCAGTTTAAATAGAATACATAGTGGGCTGCAATTGCTGCGCCAAAAAAAGTAACTAAAGACCCTATTGTAATTAGCTTGGTAATAATGGGGCCTACATTTTTAATCTCTCCTAGCCTTAATGTCAAACCGCCTTCAAACAAAATAATACTGATGGCAAGGGACACAAAATAAAATAAGCTTTCTCCCGGAAAAAGCCCTTCCTTTCCGTCCCAAATGGGTTGAATCCATTTAGTCCCATCTGCCGATAAGTATTCAGAAGCAATAGGCCCTACCAATAAGCCAATAAGAATTAAAGGTAAAATGGCCGGTATTTTTAATTTCCAAGCAACCCATTGGGCTAAAATTCCTAAAATAATAATCCCTGCTAATGCTACCATAAATCTTTTATCACTTGTTTTGAGTAAAGGTAAATAAGAATCCCTAAAATAAATAATTTAGTTATCTTTCATAGTAAGTCTCAATACAGAACAAGCCGATTTTTCGGTGAATTTATCCTTGCCTGTTCCAAAAAGTACATTAATCCAATTATCCTTTTGGGGTGTTCCAAGGATTAATAAGTCATAACCCGCAGAAGTTTTGGAAATTGCTTCAATAGAATCATCAGATTTTAAAATAATTAAATTACTCATAGACATTGCTTTGTTTAATATGGTTAAAGAGCTCTCTTCCATTTTCACAATGTCATCTTTAGAAAAATGGGAAGGAACAACATGGAGCAACGTTAAGGAGGCTCCATAAAATTGACAGATGCGGTCTGCGATGGCAATAAAATTTTTGTCTTTTCTGCCGGGGCGTAACGCAATTAATACCTTACTAATATGTCTTACGCCGTTATCTTTAAATAAGGCAAAATCAGAATTGATGTTGGTAACCAGCCAGCCAATGGGGTTTCTCACAAATATCCCGCTGTGTGCCTTGCCGTTCCAGCCCATCACCAACCAATCACAATTAGTTTGATTACTCAATTCGTCAATGGTTTCGGAAATATCATGTGTTACAACAGCTTCAAAATCTATATCTAAATTTTTGGCTTTGGCCAAACCAGAAATTCTTCTGGCTAAAGAGTGTATTTTAGGATTGTCGTCCATAAAGGCATCTAAATAGGTTTGATTGGGAACCTCTGTAATGTTAATAGCTTGTATTTGTAATCTTCTGTTAATTGCTGCTCCAATTTCAACAAGCATCTCAGGAGAGTTTTCATTACCTAATAAAGGAACAACAACACCTGCATCAGAAACCAATTTACCATCTAATACACCTTCATTTAAACTATTAATTAGCGTTAAATCTTTCTTTTCTTTATTCTTTCTTTTATATAATAAATATAAAGCTGGCCGGTGGCCATATTTTCTTAAAACTCCTGTTCTGCGGGTTTTATTTCCAAAATTAAAATAGATGGCTATGCCTATAATAAAAATGGCGATAATTGATAAAAAAGGAATGAAACCCAATAAAACAAGCAGTACGATTCCGCTAACAATTCCAAAAATTTGAACATAAGGATATAATGGAGATCTGAATGGTGGGTTGTACCATTGGGCAGATGTTTCTCTTAAAACCACTACAGCCGCATTTACCAAAATAAACATCATCACCATAAAGGCACTTGCTAGCTTGGCTATTTTTTCAACATCTAAAAACAAAATAACCAAAGCCATAACTGCACAGGTCAATATTATTGTTGACGTTGGTGTTAAATATTTAGAATGGATCTTACTCATAAATGAAGGTAAGAGCTTATGTCTGGCCATGGCAAATGGAAACCTAGAAGCTGCAAGTACTCCAGAATTTGCCATAGATATTAATGTAATAACACCAATTACTGCGGCGGCGTAACCAATATATTCACCGCCCAACATATTGGCAATAGTATAAATAGGTTTTATGTCTTTTTCTAAAGCCTCTAAGGGAATGTTTCCCACCAAAATAAACGCAATTGAAACATAAATGGTGGTCATTATAAACAAAGACAAAATCATAGCCCGAGGAAGATTTTTATCGGGGTTTTTAATTTCTCCAGCAATAGCTGCCACTTTTGTTACTCCGGCATATGAAATATAAACAAAAGCCACTGTAGACATCAATCCCATTTTTCCATTTATTAAAAACGGCGTTAAAAAAACAGTATTTACTTCGGGTAAACCGAAAATTAGGATTAGCGTAAGACAGGTTAGACTTAAACCCACAATTACAATTTGCACCTTTCCTACTTTTTTTACACCAAAAATGTTTAAAAGTAAAATCAAGCCAAGAAAAAACACAGCCACTATTCTTGTAAGGTTTGGGTCTATACTTATTAAAATTGATAAATAAGCACCAAAACCCACTAGAGCAAAAGAACTTTTAAGTAACAATGAAAGCCAAAGGCCTATACCCGCCACAGTTCCTAAAATTGGGCCAAAGGCACGTTCAATATATACATAAGTCCCTCCGGATGAAGGCATGGCTGTTGCTAATTCTGATTTAGAGAGTGCGGCGGGCAAAATACAAATTGCCGCAATTAAATAGGCCAACCAAACCGAAGGCCCCGTTTTTACGGCAGCCAAACCGGGTAAAACAAAAATACCGCTTCCAAGCATACCACCAATACTTATGGCTATAACTGTGATTAACGATAAACTGCGTTCTAATTTTTTCAAATCTTTTTATTTAACTCCTAAATTAGGCTTTTTTTTATAAGCCTAAAAAATCACAATAAATCCTTAACAATTAACACATATTCTGCTGCTTTTACTAATTTTGTGTACTTATGAACTTATACTCCATTAATTCAGGAAATTTTAAGCTCGATGGCGGTGCCATGTTTGGCGTTGTTCCAAAATCTCTGTGGCAAAAAACCAATCCGGCTGATGCCAATAACATGATTGATTTAACAACACGCTGTTTGTTAATTGAAGATGGTAATCGATTGGTGCTTATTGACACAGGAATGGGCAACAAGCAGTCCTCTAAATTTTTTGGTTATTATTATTTATGGGGTAATGATTCTTTAGAAAAATCCTTAAAGCAATTTGGATTTCACCCTAATGACATCACTGATGTGTTTATGACTCATTTACACTTTGATCATTGCGGAGGTAGCATTCAATGGAATGCTGATAAAACCGGTTATGAGCCCGCTTTTAAAAACGCCCATTTCTGGAGCAATAAAGATCATTGGGCATGGGCCACTCAACCTAACAAACGTGAAAAGGCTTCTTTTTTAAAAGAAAATATATTGCCTATGCAAGAGAGTGGCCAGCTTAAATTTACCTCAATCCCTGAAGGAGATACGCTGATGCACTCTGAGCTTGGTTTTGACGTCTTTTTTGCTGACGGGCATACAGATAAGCAAATGATTCCTATGATAAAATATAAAGGAAAGACTATTTGTTTTATGGCCGATTTATTACCAACCGTGGGGCATCTGCCTCTTCCTTTTGTAATGGGTTATGACACCAGACCCTTATTAACGCTTGATGAAAAGGAAACCTTTTTAAATCGAGCGGCTGAAAACAACTATTATTTGTTCTTAGAACATGATGCTCATAATGAAATTATTACAGTACAGCACACTGAAAAAGGCGTGCGGCTTAAAGATATTTATACAACTTCTGAAATTTTTAATTAATATTTAACTCAAATGAAATCATTCAAACCATTATTCTTATCGGCGCTACTAGCGTCTTTATTATTTAGTTGTGGAAGCACCGCTATTATTTCAACACCAATAGAAAATATTGATAGTTCCCCCTTAAAAACAACTGAATTAACGGTTGCGGAAAAACATAATTGGGGGCATTTAGACCTTTTAAAAGACACCATTCCCGGAATGAGTGTTGATAAGGCCTACACTGAAATTATAAAAACTAAAAAAGGCAAAAAAGTAATAGTAGCCGTAGTAGATTCAGGAATTGATATTGACCACGAAGATTTAAATGAAGTTATTTGGACTAATAAAGGAGAAATTCCAAACAATGGAATTGATGATGATAAAAACGGTTATGTTGATGATGTTCATGGCTGGAATTTTCTAGGAGACGGTTATGATGAGCAACTAGAGTATGTGCGTATTTTGGCGAGTGGTGATACAAGTAACCCGGAGTATGAAAAAGCAAAAGCAGAATATGAAAAAGAATACCAGCTATGGTCGGGAAGAAAAACGCAATATGATCAAATTTATCAACGTATAAAAAGTTCAGATGAAGCCCTTTCTAATTTCTTAAAGAAAAAAGATTACACCAAAGAAGATGTTCAGGGTATAAAAACAGATGACCAAGAAGTGACTCAGGCGGTTCAGATGATGAACTATATGTACAGTAACGGTTTAGATTCTATAAAAGACGCTTATAAAGAAATTGAGGGCGCCTTAGAAAGTATAAATGATCGTGTAAATTATAATTTAAATAAAGATTTTAAAGGGCGTATTAATGGAGACAATCCAGATGATATGAGTACTAAATATTATGGCAATGGCAATGTAAAGCCTGTAAAGAAAAGTGAGAGCCATGGTACACATGTGGCGGGTATTATTGCAGCAGAAAGAAATAATGGTTTAGGAGCTAACGGCGTAGCAAACAATGTTGAAATAATGGCGGTTCGCACCGTTCCTAATGGCGATGAATATGATAAAGATGTTGCTTTAGCTATTCGTTATGCAGTTGATAACGGGGCTAAAATTATAAATGCAAGTTTTGGTAAATACTACTCACCTCATAGTGACTGGGTAAGAGATGCCATTACTTATGCAGGTAAACATGACGTATTATTTGTAAATGCTGCAGGAAATGAGGGTGAAGATTTAGACTCTGTGGCCATATATCCAAATGATCAAGTAGACAATGGACCTGAAGTCTCTGATACTTTTATAACTGTTGGAGCATTAGAACCAAAGTACGGCTCAAATATGGTTGCTGGTTTTTCAAACTACGGAAAAATAAATGTCGATGTATTTGCGCCTGGAGCAAAAATATATTCAACAACACCAGAGAATGAATATGATACTAAAGGAGGGACTTCAATGGCAGCCCCTGCGGTTGCAGGTGTTGCGGCTTTAATACGATCTTACTACCCAAATTTAACGGCAGCACAGGTAAAACGCATTTTAATGGATTCTGGCTTAGCTGTACAGACCAAAGTGGTTGCTGGTGGTGACGCTGATAATGTTAAACCCTTTGGAGATTTAACAAAATCCGGTAAAATGGTGAATGCTTATAATGCTTTAATTATGGCATCTCAAATGGCAAAATAAAATTATTTAACAAGGAACAAAAAGGGGTATTAACCCCTTTTTGTGTTACATTGCAAATCCAATAAAATATAACTACCTCTATATGAAACGACGCTTTTTTTCAATGTTTTCTTTATTCTTAACCCTTTTTTGTAGCGTTGTAAACGCAACAAATCAACCCGTTATAAACATACAAGAGCCTGGTTACTGGCAACAGCATGTTGATTATACCATGGCGATTGATATGGATGTAAAAACCTATCAGTACACAGGAACACAACACCTGGTTTACACAAACAATTCTCCTGATGTTTTAACTCGTGTGTATTACCACTTATTTTTTAATGCCTTTCAACCCGGCAGCGAAATGGATGTACATTCTTTAACTATTGCAGATCCAGACCCAAGAGTACAGGACCGCATCAGTAAATTAACGCCTGAAGATATCGGGTTTTTAAAAGTAACCTCTTTAAAGCAAAATGGTGAAAATTTACAGTATGAAACTGTAGGAACTATTTTAGAAGTCCATTTAGCAAAGCCTATTCAACCGGGAGAACAGGTAACGTTTGATATGGTCTTTAATGGTCAGGTTCCTTTACAGATTCGCCGTGCCGGTAAAAACAATAAAGAAGGTGTGGCTTTGTCAATGGCGCAATGGTACCCTAAATTGGCTGAATATGATTTTGAGGGCTGGCACGCTGATCCTTATATTGCGAGAGAGTTTTTTGGCGTGTGGGGAAATTTTGATGTGAGCATTACCATTGATAAAAATTATACTATTGGCGGAAGCGGCTACCTGCAGAATCCGGAAGAAATTGGCCATGGTTACACACAAGAAAAAATAAAAAAGACTAAAGGAGATAAGCTAACCTGGCATTTTTCAGCGCCTAATGTACATGATTTTACCTGGGCGGCAGACCCCAATTATGCACATGACACCATGCAGGTTCCCAATGGTCCGTTGTTACACTTTTTTTACAAAAACACCATGTCTAAAGAGAATTTAGACAACTGGAAAAATGTCCAGGAAAAAACCGTTGAATTGATGCAGTATTACAGTTCAAACGTAGGAATATATCCTTATGACCAATACTCGGTTATTCAAGGTGGTGATGGCGGTATGGAATATGCCATGTGCACTCTTATTGCTGGCGAAGGCAGTTTTAATAGTTTATT
>BS_KBA_SWE02_21mDRAFT_10000120_pt1 | contig 26523 bp, 23 predicted proteins | sample BalSeasSWE02_21m_FD_9196 | JGI IMG/M metagenome (IMG submission 9196)
ATGTCCACATAGCGAAAATGGAGGTATTCAGTATGCGAAGGGAACCGGTTCTGGTCAGTGGCGGCACAGGGTATGTGGGAGGGAGGCTTGTTCCTCTGCTTCTGGATTCCGGATATCGGGTCCGCGTTCTGGGTCGTTCCCTTTCCAAACTGGGATCGCGGTCCTGGGCGGGACACAAGAATATCGAGATGGTGCAAGGCGATTTCCTGGATTATGCGTCTCTGGAAAAGGCCGCCGAAGGCTGTTGGGCGGCTTTCTACCTGGTCCATTCCATGAACCCTCGATACAAGGATTTCGCCGAGGCTGATCGCAAAGCGGCCATGAACATGGCAATGGCGTCGTCCCGGGCAGGTCTGAATCGGATCATTTATCTGGGCGGCCTCGGGGTTGAGAGCAAGACTTTAAGCAAGCATTTACGATCCCGCACGGAAGTGGCCAGAATTCTGCAGTCCGGCGATGTCCCCACCACGTTCCTTCGCGCCGCCATGATCCTTGGGTCGGGAAGCGCCTCTTTCGAAATGATGCGATACCTGACGGAACGGCTGCCGGTCATGATCACGCCCCGTTGGGTCCACAATCTTGTACAACCGATCGCCATACGCAATGTATTGGGCTACCTGAAGGGTTGCCTCGATCATGATGAGACCATGGGCGGCACCTTTGATATCGGAGGTCCGGATATCCTGACCTACAAACAGCTCATGGAAACCTACGCAGAAGTAGCCGGTTTGAGGAAACGATGGATCATCCCCGTGCCGTTACTCACCCCCCAACTGAGTTCCTACTGGGTTCATCTGGTAACCCCCGTGCCTTCCCATATTGCGAAACCCCTGGCAGAAGGACTCCGCAACCCTGTGGTCTGCCAGGAAAACCGGATCCGTTCCATCATCCCGCAAGACCTGCTGGGGTGCAGAGAAACCTTCCGGCTGGCCCTGGGGCTGGTGAAGGAGCAGTGCGTTGAGACCTGCTGGGCGGATGCCGGACCCATCAGCTATCCCGAATGGGCGCAATGCGGGGATGCGCCTTACGCGGGCGGGACCGTCTTGGAGTCGGGATACCGGGTTTCGCTGGATGCCGCACCCAATGAGGTATGGGAAACCATTGTCCGTATCGGAGGGGAAACAGGCTGGTATTCATCCAGGTTTCTCTGGGCCTTGCGGGGCATATTAGATCGGCTGGTGGGCGGGATGGGTCTCAGGAGAGGACGTTCGGACCCGGTCCGACTTCGGCCGGGCGACCCGGTGGATTTTTTCCGTGTTATCGAGGTACGTGAAGCTGAGCAGCTCTCTCTGATCTCGGAAATGAAACTCCCCGGAGAAGCCATTCTGGAATACCGACTCCATTCTCTTCCGGAAGGGGGAACAGAGCTCCAGCAACTCTCCCGATTTTTGCCCAAAGGGATTTCAGGTCTGGTTTACTGGTATGTCCTCTACCCTTTCCACAAATACGTCTTTAAAGGAATGTTGAAAGGCATTGCCCGATCGGTGGGAAAACCAATTCTCGACGCCCCCGACCGTTTCGCCCCGAGACTTCCGCATGTCTGCCGCATCGATCCAAGATCGAATACCTGAAATCCGAAAAATGCTCAAATCTTAGATGTCGAGTCAATTTCGTAAGTCAATAGGAGGACAAAATGATCTTATTCAATCACTTATCCGCAGTGAATACAAGAATGACGAACCTGCCTTGAGATTTCTGGCAAACTTTCAAAAAATCAAATTATCGGAGCAGGGATCGAGCAGGAACCCTGATTGCCGGAAGTCATGGGGGAAATATCTTGACACTGAGTGGATCGGTCCCGCATCTGCGCGTAACGACATGCAACAATGCACAGGTGAATCTCGATGGCGACTTTGTTCTGTACTGGATGACGGCGTTCCGGAGAGTAAGCTGGAACTTTTCCCTAGACCGGGCCGTCGACTGGGCCAGGGAGTTACAAAAACCCCTTTTAGTGCTGGAGGCCCTTCGGTGCGACTACCCCTGGGCCAGTGACAGGCTCCACGCCTTTGTGCTTGAAGGGATGGCCGATAACGCTCGTGCCCTGGCCAATAGTTCTGCGGACTACTACCCGTATGTGGAGCGGACCCAAGGCGAGGGAAAAGGGCTCCTTGAATCCCTCTCCCTGCATGCCTGCGTCATTATCACAGACGACTTTCCCTGTTTTTTCATCCCCGCCATGACGAAGACCGCTTCCGGAAAGGTCGCTGTGCTCATGGAAAAGGTGGATGGCAACGGTCTACTCCCCCTCTCGCTATCTGAAAAGGCCTTTCTGGCCGCTTACCATTTCAGGCGCTTTTCTCAGAAGCACCTGCTTCCGCTCCTCAACCAGCAACCGAAAGCCCGGCCCTTTGCCGGCCTCGGACGGCAGACCTTACGTGTTATTCCCCAGAATGTCGCCGAAAAATGGCCTGCCCTATCTTTTGACCCGAAGAATCCTATCAGGACTTTCGTAAATACTTTGCCCATTGATCATCATGTACAACCGGTGAAAGATCGCGGCGGGACGGGTTCTGCGCGATCAGCTTTCGGAACGTTCATGGAAAGTCGGCTTTCATCTTACAAGAAAGATCGGAGCCACCCGGATCTGATGGCTGAAAGCGGCCTTTCTCCTTATCTTCACTTTGGACACATTTCTTCGCACGAGGTGGTTAAAGGGATACTGGAACGACAAGCATGGTCCCCGGAACAGTGCTCCGATCAAGCAAAAGGCCAGCGGGAAGGGTGGTGGGGGATGGATGAAAACGCCGAAGCCTTTCTCGATCAGATCATTACCTGGCGGGAACTCGGGTTTCAGTTCTGCTACAAACGTCCCGACTACCACGTATATGAATCCCTTCCAAAATGGGCGATAGAATCACTCCAACACCACGCCGAAGATCATAGGCCGTTTCTTTATACATTACAGGAATTTGAAGGAGCACTTACTCACGATTCCGTATGGAACGCAGCCCAGAACCAACTCCTCAAGAAGGGCAGGATCCACAATTACCTCCGAATGCTCTGGGGCAAAAAAATATTGCACTGGTCAGCCACCCCCCGTGAGGCTCTTCAGACTATGGAAAACCTCAATAACCGTTACGCCCTGGACGGAAGGGATCCCAATTCTTACACAGGCATTTTCTGGATACTGGGACGGCACGACCGGGCCTGGGGCCCTGAAAGAGCGGTTTTCGGAAAGGTGCGTTACATGACTTCAGCGAGCACTCAGCGAAAGCTCCGCATGAAGGAATATCTCCGGAAATTTGCGGTCAACGGATAGACAAGACAGCCGCGTCACCCGTTTCCGCAGTGCTTTTTGAACTGGTCTTTTTCGTGCAGCTTGCGCGAATCGCTACAAGAACAAGGATACTGCCCAAGCGGGTGATTTCTCCCCATCTGCCTGAACATTATGATGAATACACCGAATATTTCGGTGTGGGCGTGAAACAGGGACCCAGTCCAAAATTGTGGTTTTTTGCTTCAGATGCTTCACGACCTTTCCTCACCTCAAACGAAAAGATATGGGCGGTTTTCGAACCTGCGCTGCGGAAAAGGCTGGCTGATCTGGATGAATCGGCGAGAAAGTCTGGTTCACATCAGGTGGTCCAGGGAAAACACCCTTAAAAGAAGGATGTTGGTTCTAATCCTCTGTTTGAAACCTGAAGACACTCTCACAAAGTATGGCTGTTGCCTCTCAGTGAAAATGTTCAAGAACGACCAAAGGTCGCTCATTACGGTCTTGCCCACGCCACACCATATTGGATGGCCTGTTTCTCAAAATGAAATCTGATGTAACTGCTATGTATCACAACAGAAGCAAACGGTGACATACCAGTTCGATAACTCATCCGAGCAAGATCGAATTTGCCATCCTGCTCATTATTCAGCGCCACTACATCTTGTGGTCGAATCCTTTTCAGACCGTTAATCCATGAGTGAAGGATGCCTATATTTAATCTTGAAATTGAATATTTTCAAAAAAAGTGAAGGATTGATCTTCCGGTCTTGACAATGTGTGGATGCTGAGGGCGGGGTCCTGCTAATTTCCGTGTGGGGGCATAGGGACGCCTTTAACTTTTCAACTTTAGCGCCTTGGTGAAGATGTTTTAGACTGTAAAAATAGTATGTTAGTCAATTAAGTTAACAAGTTAAGGGCGTCCCCATGCTACTCCCGAGGGCGTATTCAACCAAATCGGTCTTCGATCCGCGCTTGGGCCGTGCCCTTTCAGCCCGCTCCTCGAGTTCGCGGTAGGCACTGCGCCAGGCTGAAAGAGTATATGTGAAGCACGGGAGCATGTCATGCCTCCCTTTATGCCAGCCCGTGGAACTGGTTTTCAAGGCTTCGTAGTAGTCCTCTTTGGTTTGTTCAACGACCCGCTCAAAACTGATGTATCTTCCGATTTCGTGACCGTGTTGGTAGCATAAAAAAAGCGTCAACAACCTGGAAAAGCGAAAAGGGGACAGGCAAATTATTTTCCCTCCGGGGTAGCTCCGGAAGATGGTTCTGGGATTTTGCGATTGAGGATTGCCCGAAGATGGCCTGAAGCTGGGATGTGAAAACGATGAGTTATTGATTTCCAGACCCTTAAGCCACAGTAGCGGCGATGCCGTTCCCCTCAACCATAGTTTCCGTGGCGCCGATGAGGCAACCCATTTGGCTGGTCATATCGGGTCCGCCGGATCGTCTTTTTGTCTTGACACGTTCCCTTTCACTCCCTAAAATTTGTTGAAAAAACCATAATGAGGATTAACATGGGAATGGCGTTTTAAAACCTGGGGATGACTGTAAGGCAATGACCTGCAGGCCCTGTCATACAGAACAGGACAGAAAGCACGATCTGCACTGTTTTTCGACCCGGAACCTGAAAACCAAGGAGAAGAAAGCATATTTTGGAAGATGACCCGGAAAGAGGTTTTTTGGCCTTTCTGAAATTCCTGTTCAAGAGAAAGTCTCACATAGACGACAGCAATGATCTTAACGTAGAGATCCATGACCTCATGGATGAAGGGCAGGCCAAGGGCCTCATTTCAGACGATGAGTCCCATATGGTTTACGGGGTACTTGATTTAAAGGAAATGGAGGCCCACTCCATCATGGTCCCGCGTATTGAGATCTCTTCCGCTTCTTTAGATTCCACACTCCGCCAGGTCATAGACCTGGTTACCGAATGCGGGCACACCAGGATACCGATCCACAAGGACAACATCGACCATACCATCGGAATTCTCCACTCAAAAGACCTCCTGCGGTTTTTAGGCAAGGATGGCGATTCAAAGCTGCCCCCGGAGATCCTTCGAAGCCCTTTTTTCGTACCGGAAACAAGGAAAGTCATTGATCTTCTCAAGGATCTGCAGAAAAATAGAGAACACCTTGCTGTCCTTACCGATGAATACGGGGGTACAGCAGGGATTATCACCATAGAAGATATCCTGGAAGAGATCGTCGGAGAAATCATGGACGAGCACGACAACGAAACGGATCGACTCATCCCGCTCGATCACGGGACGTTTCTTGTGGATGCCAGGTTAGAGGTGGAAAAACTGGAAGAGGCCCTTAAAATAAAACTTCCAGAGGGAGACTTCGAATCCGTAGGCGGTTTTATCATCCATCTNATCGGCAGAATCCCCGATGTGGGCGAAAAAATCACCTTCGAAGGGATGGAAATCACCATCCAGGAAGGGGATCAAAGGAAAATTGACAAAATTCTTTTCTCTCGACACGTAAGCCCGGTCGCCCCGGAACAGAAAGAGCTTGAAATCCCTGATTCAGGCCACGCATGACCGCATCCTATGCCCATTCCTGAAAACCGTTACAGCCTGAATCTTCGATCCTGTCTGCTTGCAGTATTTTCGGGATTTTTGCTCACAGCGGCCTTTCCGCCCGGCCATCTTTCTTTTACGGCATGGATCGCTTTGATTCCCCTCTTGAAGGGCATTGAAAACCGTTCAGGTTTTTCCGCTTTCAATCTGGGGGTCATGGCAGGACTCGCCCACTTCCTGAGCCTCATTTACTGGATCATCGTTGTCCTTGAACATTACGGGAATCTCGGTTTCATCACAAGTTTGACAGCGCTTGTCCTTTTATCGTTTTATCTCTCTCTCTTTACCGGTCTTTTTTCCTGTTTCACCTCATTTCTCAAAGATTCCCGTTTTTTCGTTCTTTTTATAGCCTGTTTCTGGGTCGGCCTGGAATATGCAAAAGCCCATTTCCTGACCGGTTTTCCCTGGTGTCTGCTGGGATACAGCCAATTCAAGCACCTGTACATTATCCAGATCGCCGACCTTTTCGGTGTTTACGGTCTGTCCTTTCTCATAGTCGTCGTAAATGGAGTTCTTTATCGGGCACTGTTCAGATCTCCCAGGCCTACTGGAAGAGTCCTGAGATGGGAAATCCCTCTGGCACTGATCCTCATGATGGGAACCCTCTCCTATGGATACTACAGGCTGTCGAACATTTCCCTTGAAACCGACGAAACGAAAAAAATCAATGCGGCTGTCATACAGGGAAATATTGACCAGTCTCTGAAATGGAATCCACAGTTTCAGGCGCAAACGGTGCTGACCTACGAAAGGCTTACCCAATCCACCTTTTCCTTCGAACCGCAAATTATCGTCTGGCCCGAAACATCCCTCCCTTTCTTCTTTCAGAACAACCGCGACTTTGTTCCGCTGATTTTCTCCCTGTCGAAAAAATCCGGCGCGGCCCTGATATTCGGCAGTCCCGCCTTCAAGCGCACAAAGGGCCACGTTGAATTTTTCAACCGGGCCTACATGATCGAACCCGGGGCACTGGATGTGAGCCATTACGACAAAATCCACCTGGTGCCATTCGGGGAATATGTTCCCCTGAAGAAATTCCTCCCGTTTATACACCGCCTGGTCCAATCAGCCGGTGATTTCACCTCGGGCGCCAGCGCTTTGCCCCTGAAAACGAATGGCATTTCCGTTGGAGTCCTTATCTGTTTTGAGGGAATTTTCCCTGAGCTGGCGAGAGATCTAACCACGAACGGGGCGACTATCCTGGTGAACCTGACCAACGATGCCTGGTATGGCATGACCAGCGCTCCGTTTCAGCATCTCAGCATGGCGGTCTTTCGCTGTGTGGAAAACAGAAGGCCCATGTTACGGGCAGCAAATACGGGGATCAGCGCGTTCATCGGACCAGATGGAAGGATTCAGGAAACCAGCGACCTCTTCAGCGAAGCCGTGCTGATGCAGACCATTTCTATTCCAGCCCCCAAAAAGAGCCTGTATACCCGGATTGGAGATATTTTTGCCGCCGGATTGCTTGTGATCACTTTTTTGAAGACTTTTTGGATTTTTTTCCAGAGAAGGAGAGCAGGAGGAACGCCATTAAAGTAAAGATTCAGGTCAGAAAGGTCCGGCTTTGGGTTACCCCTGTAAAGGGCTGTTTTAAACCAAATAAAAAAAAGGCGAACATCCAACCGTCATGTTCAGAACACCGACCACACTGCCCACACTGCCTACTCCCTGCTGCCTACCGCCTACTGCTTCCCCCCCCTGTTCAATGATATGAATCAGTCCCGTTCTGCTTTCCAACCCCCCAGGAGGTGCAGGTGCAGATGGAAAACGTACTGTCCACCGCCCCGTTCCACATTGTAGACCAGTTTATACCCTGTCTTATCAATCCCATGTTCCACTGCTACTTTTTTGCCGGCGAAAACGAGGTCGGAAAGTATAGTCCGGTCCTCTTCCTCCAGGTCATTGATGCTTCGAATATGTTTTTTTGGCACCAGAAGGATGTGTACCGGTGCATGGGGCTTGATATCTTTAAAAGCCACCAGGTTTTTTCCTTCGTAGACCAGTTTCCCCGGTTTTTCACCGCGAACAATCTGGCAAAAGATACATTCCTCGTTTTCCATTCTCCCTCCTCACTCTGCAACTCGTCGAACATGCGATACCAAACCCATAAATCGTGGCCATTCTGTCATGAAGAACACGAAGGGTTTAAGAGCTTGAATTCCTGTTCATGCTCTTCATGTCCTTCATGGTAAAAAAAGCCCTTCTTTACAGGATCTCACCGGGCACGTAATTTGCCGCTTGAGCATATCTTTCGAAAAGAGGCTCGGCCTTGGCTATCACCTCTTGAATCTGTTCCCGGGCGTTGCCGGCAAAATGATTGGCATCTTCCAGAATTCTGTTGATCTGCTCCTCTGTCACACCGGCCTCCCTGAACACTTTATCTTGTGCCAGTCTTCGGGAAAGCTGCGGCGATGTTCCCTTTTCCCTCATGGACATGGCCTCGGCCACTGCATGCCGTTTTATGGCTTCATGGGCTGTTTCTCTTCCTACCCCGGCCTTAACCGCTGTCATGAGGATCTCCGTACTGGCTAAAAAAGGAAGGTATCGTTCCACCTCTTTTTGAATGATCACCGGATAGGCCCCCATGTTGTGAAGAACCGTGAGGGTGGTCTCGCACAGTCCATCCGAGGCATACATGGCATCGGGCATCACAATCCTTCGCACCACGGAGCAGGACACATCCCCCTCCTCCCACTGATCCCCGGCTAATCGGGATGCACCATCCGCATACATCTTGATCAAGGTGGCAAATCCGCAGATCCGCTCGGAGCTCCGGGTGTTCATCTTGTGTGGCATGGCGCTTGAACCCACCTGTCCCTTTTTGAATCCTTCCGTAACCAGTTCATAGCCGGACATGAGACGCATCCCTTTGGCAAAGTCTTCACAGGCCGAGCCCATGAAGGCCAGATGACTGACGAGGGAATAGTCCAGAGACCGGGGATACACCTGGCCCGTGCAATCCAGGACCTCTTCAAAACCGAGGCTCTCCGCCACCATTTGCTCAAGCATTCGCGTTTTTTCAAAACTCCCCAGAAGGGTCAGCATATCAAACTGGGTGCCCACGGGACCTTTTATCCCTCGAAGGGGATAAGCACTCAGGAAGGCCTCGAACTGTTTCAAGTGAACCAGAAGCTCTTCGGCCCACATGGAAAAACGCCGTCCTAACAGCGTGGGTTGGGCGGCCTGATGATGGGTTCGGGCCGTAAGGACAATATCCCGGTATTCCCGAGCCCGATCCAGCATGTGCCTGAGGACCGACACATACCGGCCAAGGATGATCCGGGAGGCCTTCTTGAACTGCATCTGCTCCACATTGTCGGTAAGATCCCGACTGGTCATGCCCTTATGGATATGTTCGGCCTTGTTCGCTGCCTTGACAAAACCCTCAATCTTGGCTTTGACATCGTGTTTGGTTTCCAGCTCCCGCTGTCTGATAAAATTCAGGTCGATGTCCCCCTTTGCAGCCTCATAGCCCTCAATCACATCAGACGGGATCGAAAGCCCCAGTTTTTGCTGGGCCCGCATCACTGCGATCCAGAGCTCGCGTTCCGCCAGTATCCTTCCCTTTTCCGAAAAGATCCGGTTGATTTCAGGGCCGGCGTATCGCTGTGACAATACATTGCTATTGGTCATGGTTTTCCTCTTTAAGCTAACGGCTAATTGCTAAAAGCTAATTGCAGTCTTTAGGTTTCAGTCATCCTTTCTACTGCGGTAAATCTTGATTTTAACTTTTTCCAGTGTAGCCAACCCTTCTTTGACCGCATCGTCGATCAGCGGAAGGAAGCGCTCTATTTTTTCCTGGGTGTCAACAATTTCGACAATGATGGGAAGACTGGAGGAGAGTCTGAGCAGTTTGGCAGTATGCACACGGCTGTGAGCACCGAAGCCTTCAATACCCCGGATAGCTGTTGCTCCCGCAAGACCGAATTTTCGGGCCTCCCGCACGATCCATTCATACAGCGGTTTTCCCTCGAACCTGTCGCTTTCTCCAATAAAAATCCGAAGCAGATGACCCTCTTCCGGTAATACCATGACTCTCCTCGTAAATAACTTCGTTTGGTTTCCAGATTCCGGTTTCCGGTTGCCTGTTATCGGCGCTGGGTGCTCCCCGCCGCCTACTGCCTACCGTTTTTTGTCTTAAAGGGGTCTCAACAAACTGTAGCCGATAAACACGGCAGCCAATCCAAGGACCACCTGGACCAGGACATTCATGGCTGCCGATAAAAATTCCCCATCCTTCATCAGAGCCAGTGTCTCAAATCCGAATGTGGAAAATGTGGTAAACCCTCCCAACACACCGATCAACAGAAAAAGCCTGGTCTCCGGGCCGAAGACCTGGCGAACCTCAAACAGCCCGTTCAGCAGTCCAATAAGAAAACATCCCAATATATTCACTACAGCTGTGCCACTGGGAAACGAGCTGTTCGGAAACAGCTGATAGACTGCCCCGGCCAACAGGTACCGTCCGATGGCGCCAAGAAACCCTCCCGCTCCAACAAACAACACATTAACCATCTTCGTATTTATTCTCCGTGAATGTCCACGATTCCATTTTCTTAAGGCCTCCGCGAATTTATATGCCATATATCCATTGAAAAGGTCAAGGAATGTCATAGGCACACAGCAATTCTCTTTATCGGCTTTACTGGTCTTAGGCCATAGGGAAAACAGTCACAGCGAGAATTGCTGTCCAAGATGCAAAAACCTTGACAATCCGCAACAATCCTGATTAGATTTTTCTTGAGCATGCGGATCATAAATCACAGATCCGGGTATTTGTTCATGGAACACAGGTTCCCATAATAAGGAGATACTATATGTCAAGATATGTACGGTGGGGATTTCTTTCATTTTAAGAGGAAAAGTAATCGAAGTAAATACGGACTTGAAATAATTTCCATCAACCATTACATTTCAGTCATCAGAGAAACCGTTTGCCAGTAAGGGCGCACACAGCATACCGGAGGAGCATCATGTACACAGAAATCATAGACAGCATCGATTCTATTACCATGACACTTGAAGAGTTGCGAGGTCATCTTTGACTTAGACGCCCAGGAAGAAGAACTGAGAAAAATAGACAAAATGATGTCAAGCAAGGATTTCTGGCAGAAAGACCAGGACCGGATATCCCAACTATCTCAGGAGCGGTCCGTTCTTAAAGAGACGATCGATACCTGGCAGGCCTTGCATAGCCAGGCTGAAGATGCCAGAATCATGGCAGATATGGCCAGAGAAGAAGATGATGAAATCACGCTGAAAGAGGTGTTCGACGAAATTCGCCTGGCCAGTAAAAAAGTAAAGAGACTGCAACTGGATTCCCTGCTTTCCGAGCCGGATGACAAACGAAACGCCATCGTTGCCATCAATGCCGGGGCCGGGGGCACGGAAGCCCAGGACTGGGTTGAAATGCTTTTCAGGATGTACACCCGTTGGGCGGAAACCAGGGGAATGAAATCCCAGGTTATTGACTACCTTCCGGGAGATGAAGCAGGAATCAAAAACGTCACCTTTACCATATCAGGCGACTATGCTTACGGAAACCTGAAATCTGAACACGGGATCCACAGGATGGTCAGGATTTCCCCGTTTGACGCCACCAAGAGGAGGCATACCTCTTTTGCGTCAGTATCGGTACTGCCCGAGATTGATAACGACATCGTTATTGAAGTGGATGAAAACGATCTCCGGATCGACACCTTCAGGGCCAGCGGCCCAGGGGGTCAACATGTGAATAAAACCAGCTCCGCCATAAGAATTACCCATCTTCCGAGCGGTATCGTCACCCAGTGCCAGAACGAAAAATCACAGCACCGCAACAAAGATATGGCCATGAAGGTGCTGAAATCAAAGCTCTACGATATCGAGAGGAACAAACTCGAACAGAAAAAGCATGAAATGCACGATACAAGCAAGGACATTTCGTGGGGAAGCCAGATACGCTCCTACGTGTTCAACCCCTACCAGTTGGTAAAAGACCACCGCACGAACACAGAAACGGGAAACGTGGAGAGGGTAATGGACGGAGATATTGAAACGTTCATTGACGCATATCTGAGAAGGAAAAACAGGTAAGGCGGCTATTCATCGGGAAATTCGTTCCCACGCAGAACGTGGGAACGAATGGAAACAGAGCGAAGCGATTCCACAAATATTCAATATTCAATCGTCAATATTCAATCCAATCTTCGTCAATCCGAAATCCGGGGCTTGGTTCTAACATGGTCCATTAGATTTATTTTCTTACTCATAATCTTAATCGTAACCATAATCGGACAGCTCTAAAATAGGCTGTAAGAGTAAGATTATGATTACGATTAAGATTATGACCTTCCGAACGTACTCTCGACTAATTGGATCAAGTGGTCGAATTTAAAAACAAGCCCGAAATCCGCAATCCGAAATCCGCAATAGGAAGGCAGCAGCTACCGGGCGTGATATACGAGTTCGATACTCTCGATATAGGCGTCAATGCCGTCACAGATGCCCCGGGCAATTTCCTGCTGATACTTTCTGCTCATCAGCCTCTTCTTTTCGGTGGAATTTGAAAGGAAACCCACCTCCACAAGGATTGCCGGCATTTCCGCACCGATCAGCACATAAAAAGGCGCCTGCTTCACGCCAAGGTTTCTGGTTCCTCCATGCCCTTTCTCGATAGCGCTGTACATGCCTGACTGGACCTTGTGGGCCAGTCTGCTCGATTCATAGATCTTTGTATTCAACATCAGGTCGTTCAAGATGGTCTGTAGATCGCTTATATTCTTCTCCGAGGTGGCGTTTTCTCTCGCGGCCACCATCACGGCGCCCTTGTCGGTAGCCATATTCAGGAAGTAGGTTTCCAGCCCTTTAATATTCCTGCTTTTGTGGGCATTTACATGAAGGGAGATGAAAAGATCGGCCTTTTTCATGTTGGCAATGGCGGTCCGGTTCTCAAGCGACATGAATTTGTCCCGATCTCTCGTGAGAAACACTTCACAGCCTAATTTCTCTCTCATTTTTTCGGCAAGCAGTTTCGCAATGCTCAATGTGATGATCTTTTCCTGCAGCCCCCCCGGGACATAACAGCCCGGATCCCTTCCGCCGTGCCCTGGGTCGATAACAATGCGTTTCACATTCAATCCGAGCTGCCTGGCGAGGGAAATGTTTTCATCCGGGGGGCCCGCCTTTTTAACGCCCCTTTGAACCATCCGTTTTTTTGCGACAGGTTCTTCCCCTGCATTGACAACCGGCTCATTGCTCGTCTTTGGCGGCTCTTTCGGAAATCTGCGCACATCCACCACGATTCGAAAAGGGTCAAAAAGATGAAAAATATCGTATCCACCGATTTTTTCTATATCAAGGACCACGCGAACCGTTTTTTTCGTAAACTGACCGGCTCTGGCCCTTTGAAGCAGTTCGTTCTTAATGGCCAGATCCGTGTCAATGTTTTTGGCTACGCGTGCGTTTTCCAGATCGATGTACAAGCGGCGTGGTTTTTCATGGTCCGGATCGGCTTTCAGTAAATGGTGCTCATATTTTACGGGGCCTCCGGCATCCACCACCACCCGTGTGTAATTCGGGGTTGACCAGTAACGGATGTCTTTGATTGCCACCTTTTTCGTCCCGCCCTTTGCCCGTTCTACTGTCTTATTGTCCGCACTGCGTAACTTCACTGAAAGCGCATCAATCTTCTTCTTCGCTCGCGGACGCATGTCGCCTTCAGGAAAGTTCACGTCCACCTTCAGGAATTCCACATAGGCCTGGGTCGGGTCATCAAGGGATGTATAGTAGATCTCCCCTATCCTGTATTGGGCGTCATCTGCGAGGCGATGGCTTTTGTACTGATCGGCCAACTGCCGATAGAGGGTAACGGCCTCGTCAATATCCGTCGATTTCCCGGAATACTTGTAAAGAAAGGTGTAGAGTTTGGCAGCGTTGAATAACGCCCAGGGAGCTTCTTCGCTCTTCGGGTAGGACTTGTAGACTACCTGGTAATTCCTGATGCAGGCTATCCAGTTGTGACGATATTGTTTCTTTTTCGAAGAATTTAACAGGTTTTTTTTGCAGAGATCAGACTTTTCAAGGAGAACCTTGGTCCCTTCTTTGGCCGAACACACCCCGTCGTACACGCCCCCAAAAAGAAGCGCGGCAAGGATGAGAAACAAAAAATGATAAGCTTTAATTCCCATGAATTCCCATCAGAGATATGGGGCACATTCAACTCTTACGAATTTATCAATTTACAATAGTCAATCTTCAATAGTCAATTAGAGGCCTCCCACCTTTCTGAATCCACATATTCCTTCAGCTTGCCGAGCTCCACCAGGGCCTCAATCGGGGTCATGGCATTGACATTGATTCCGCGAATCCACTCCCTCAGATGCGGTTCAAGGGACCCAAAAAGATCAAGCTGCACCATCCCGCCTTTTGGATGTTTCCTGCTTTCAGTCGCCAGACGGGGCCTGCCGATCTCGTCTCTTTCAGCGCCTTCAAGATTGTTCAGGATCTCCTTTGCCCTCTCAATCACCCCTTCAGGAATTCCCGCGATCCGCGCCACCTGAATTCCATAACTTCGGCTGGCGCTCCCCGGNACCATTTTTCTGAGAAAAACGATTTTATCATTCCACTCCCTGACGGCCACATTAAAATTCTTCACCCTCGTCATGGTCGTAGCCAGTTCGGTCAGTTCATGATAGTGCGTGGCAAAAAGCGTTCGCACACCCTCCCCTTTGAGATCGTGGAGAGATTCCGCTACAGCCCAGGCGATACTTAAACCATCATACGTACTTGTACCCCTTCCAATTTCATCCAGTACCACCAGACTTTTTGCCCCGGCATGCCTCAATATGTTGGCCGTTTCATTCATCTCCACCATAAATGTACTTCGTCCCCTTGCCAGGTCATCAGACGCCCCCACCCTGGTGAAAATGCGATCCACAATTCCTATGACAGCCTTTGAAGCCGGCACGAAACTCCCCATCTGCGCCATCAGAACCGTAAGGGCGGTCTGCCTGAGGATGGTTGATTTACCGGCCATGTTCGGTCCCGTAATGATGATAATCTGCTGGTCTCCCGCGTTCAGATAAATATCATTGGGCACAAAATCTTCCTCTTTCACACTTAACTCTACAACGGGATGCCTGCCATCTACAATGTTTAATTCCAGGCTTTCGTTTATTTCAGGGCAGGTATAATTATGGTTTTCGGCCACCTCCCCGAGCCCCGCAAGCACATCAATAATCGACACTAATTCGGAAGTCTCCTTTATTCGCTGGTTCTCCCGTGCGATTTTTTCCCTGATTTCTTCAAAAAGGTGCGCCTCCAGCTCAACCCTCCTCTCTTCCGCGCCAAGGACCTGGCTTTCTCTGATCTTGAGGGCTTCCGTAATATACCGCTCTCCGTTCACGAGAGTCTGCTTCCGCACATAATCAGGAGGCGCAAGATGAAGGTTCGATTTTGAAATTTCTATATAGTATCCGAAAACCCTGTTAAATCCCACTTTCAGGTTTGAAATTCCTGTCCTCTCCCTTTCAGATACGGCAAATCCGGCAATCCAGCTTTTTCCGTCCCGACTCATGGAAACCAGATCATCGAGGTCCCTGTTATATCCTTTCTTTATAAATCGCCCCTCTTTCATGGATAAAGGGGGTTCGTCATGGATAGACCCTTCAATAAGAGCGACAACATCTTCAAGGAGATCGATCCCGGAAGCAATATCCGAAAGAAGCGTGCTCGTGGATTGTTCCAACGATTTCCTGATGGACGGAAGAATGGCAAGGGAGGACTTGAGGGCCAGAAGATCTCTTGCGTTTGCCCGCTTCAAGCTGATCCGGCCGTTTAGTCGTCCTAAATCATAGATGCCTTTAAGATCGTCCCGCATTTCAGATCTGAAAAGGGGATTATCCTTGAAGCAGGCAACCGCGGCTAATCGTGCCCTGATGGCATCAACCTTCACGAGCGGGTATAATATCCAGTTTTTCAGAAGACGGCTGCCCATGGGTGTAACGGTCTTATGGAGGATATCAAAAAGAGTCCCCTTTACGGTTTGACGACTCATGGATCTGAGTAACTCCAGGTGGGTGCAGGTGGAGTCATCCAACACCATGAAGTCGGTCAGGTGATAAGAAACGATCTCTCTGATATGCGCGGGGAGGCCTCTTTGGGTATCTCTCAGATAGTGGACCAGGGCGCCGGCCGCGTGAATTCCCTGCACCATGTCCTGAAGACCGAATCCTGCCAGGGAACTGACTTTTAATTGTTCCTTCAAAAGCCCTTCCGACCTGTGCGGGTCAAAAAAATCCCCGTTGAGAATTTCCAGCCGATATCCGGAAAGCGCCTCCATCCCCGCAAGGCCGCTATGCTCGGGAATCAGAAGCTCGACAGGTCCTATCCTTGCGATCTCATCAAGAAGCTGTTCAAAAGAACGGATCTCCGTTACCCGGAATTCCCCCGTGGAAAGGTCCAGATGGGCGAGGCCGTACATTTCGTCGCCTTCCGATACGGAGGCCATGAAAATATTGGCCTTGTGATCCACCTCCTGCTCATCCACCACCACCCCCGGAGTGACCACCCTTACCACTTCTCTTTTGACGATGCCCTTGCTTGCCTTGGGATCTTCCGTCTGCTCACAGATCGCGACTTTCACGCCACTATCCACCAGCTTGCCGATATAGGCCTTGTAAGCATGGTAGGGAATGCCGCACATGGGTATTTTCTCCCCTTTGTACGTTCCCCTCGCCGTGAGGGTAATTCCCAGAATTTTGGATGCCTGGACCGCATCGTCAAAAAACATCTCATAAAAATCTCCCATGCGAAAAAATAAAATAGCATCCGGAAACGCTTCCTTGATGCTCAGATACTGTCTCAACATGGGAGTCATTTGATTGCGATCTTCTTTCATTCCTTGCTTTCAACCACGACCACCGAGGAATCAACCAGACCGATAGTATCCCACATATTGCACTGGGGGCACCTCCACTGAAGATCGTCCGGTTCAAAACCACACTGGGAGCACTGGAAACGGAGATATGGCATATTCAGAAGGGAGAGAATTTCCACGTAATCGGCGACGATCTCCTTTTCTTTCCCGTGACTGATCAGGATCTCCCCTTTAAATCTCCTGGCCTCCCAGAACGTGGGATCCAGTTCAAGAGCGTTTTCAGCCTCTTTCAGGGCCCCATTCACATCATTTTCGTTATAGAGGTATCTCGCCAGCGCCATATGGGTAAAGGCATCCTTGTTGGAGCTGGCGCATTCTTTCAGAAAATCTTCTACCGGCTTCAGGTTTCTCATTCTGGAGTAGGCCCCCTCTAATCTGCGGTAGGCCAGAAAAGTGAACTGGGGAGCGATTGCCACCACTTTTTTCCATGTGGAAATAGCTTTTTCGTACTCTTCCCTCGCAAAGAAAAGATCTCCCAAGTGGAGATAGGCGTCGACGCAACCTTTATACGTGCTTATTGCCTTTCCAAAAAAAACCTTTGCCCGGTTTAAATCCCCTTCCATCTGGCAGATTTTTCCATTTTCCACCAGGTAATGGGCAAGAATATGACTAAAATCTTTCCTGCTGATCCTTGCAATCTTCTGTCTTGTGATGTAGGCATTATCCCAGTCCTTCAGCTCTTCATAGATTCGCTCCAGTTCTTCAAAGGTTTCCACATCATTGGGGCGTTTCTGCGTTACTTGAAGAAATGTCTTGAGCGCCCTGTTCAGGAATCCCCCTTTCCTGTAATCTTTTCCAAGATCGAGAAGCGCCCTTATTTTTATCTGTTCATCGATGTTCGGTCTTAAGATAATGTTCTGCCGGATACGAATGGCACGATCAATATCTCCTTTTGACCTGTAGAGATTTCCAAGCGCCACATAGGTTTCAATGGTATTGGAATTCACCTGAACCGACTTGGTGAATTCTTCTATGGCCTGGTCCCGATCGTCGGAGAGCAGAAACTGTATCCCCTTGAAAAAAGACTTATCTCCGGTTTCAGCTGCAATGCCGGCCCTTTCCCTGGATTTTCGAAAATACCCCATTAGGGCAACACCGATAAGGACGACGATGAAAATCGCCAGCAATATCTGAAGGGCGGGGGTATCAGTAAACCATTGCCATGTGGATTGCATCTGGGCTAATCCTGCGCTTCAGCAAGCTTTTCCGGTTCCATATCCCGGGTCGTTACGGGTAAATTCCTCAGGGAGTTCAACTCCTTTTCCTTTTCCCTGACTTCTTTTGTCAAAGAGTTGAGCTCTTTTTTGATACTGAGACGCTCGCCAATGCCGTAAACCCACACTGCTATAACACCCACCAGAAACGCGATAATGGCAATCATAAAAACAGACATTCCGTCTGTGTCATGCTCAAAAAAGAACAGATGCGCCTTGAAACTTATGGGTGTTGATAACGCGGCGTAGTTTTGAACAGCCAGAACTACAACAACAAGCAAAAACAGGATAACCACAATCACTTTTAAATGTCTCATTCCCCGCCTCCATAGTAATTTATTAATTTCTATAACTCTTCGATAGAAGACCCTTTTCAAATTTACACATTCATATCGGAATAATCGTTCCCGAAACTGTCTCTCCAAATTCAAGGATTCCGATGGAATGCACTCCGGATGAACTGTAACCGGTAGCCGTGCCGGGGTTGAAGAAAAGAATTCCGTCTTTCAAATGGTTGGCCGCTTTATGAGAATGACCATAGACGATTACGTCAACATCATGAAAAAGCGGCTGTATCCTCTCTTCCAGTCCCTCGGAGGAGCCCCATCCATGAATAAGCCCGACCCGGTGTTTTCCAATATTCAACACCTTTCTGTCGGGCAGAATGGCCCTCATCTCAAGGGGATCCATATTGCCGTAAACCCCGTGGAACAGCCCCTTTTCCAAAAATTCCACCACATTCACAGAGACAATATCCCCTGCATGGATGATCAGGTCCACACCGGACAGGTATTGATCGTAAATTCGTTGAAAATCGTGTGTCATGCCTCTCAGATGGGTATCTGATACGACTCCTGCTTTCATCCTTTGATCCGCTCCTCCTGATTTAATGGAAATAACCGTAGATGAGTATACCGATCTGGATGAAAAAGACAAGCCATAATCCCCGGACGGACCGATTCTTATTTCTCTTTTCCTACTCTGAGCAACTATTCTCGTTTCCACCCACAAATAGCCCTTTTCTCTCCGAACCGCAGGTTTTCCGAAAAAGAGAGAGGGAGAAGGGACAGGTAAATCATTAATTTTTTGCAACGCTTTCAGAAAGCCGCTTGAGGGAATAGATGCCATCCATCGCCTTTCTTCAAGCCCAAAATGGATATTCATCGACATTGATCGATTCTGTGAGTGAAAAGTCAGACCCGGTCAAAGAATCATTGATTGATATACTGGGAACCTTGGTCAAGGATTATGAGGATCGAAATATTCCGGAACCGGAAGGCGATCTAATCGGAAGTCTGAAGTATTTGATGGCCGAGCATGGAATACAACAAAGAGATCTAAAAATCCGTGGTCCAAAAGGTAAGGTCATGAATTTCTCTTTTGTCCAGTCTTAAGTTGTCGCAATGTTATATTTTAATATCCGAAAGTCATGTAAAAGAGAATCCATCTCGATCTATTAGCTTGACCAAACCGTCATGATGATCGGTTATGATCCTGCACGGACATTTACGGCCTTCACGCGGGTCATCTTGCGCTGAAGCAACGGATGCGAATGCGAAAAGAAACAGTGCGATAATTGCAGTGATTGCTGCTGACTTTTTCATGGTTTTTCCTCCTTTGTCTCAGGCAGGATACAGGAACCTCTGCTCATTCGCGTGATTGGTGTTATTCGTGGTCGAAAAAAGCGCTTTCATATTCTTTCTCTGTTTCGGGGTGGTACACGGCCATTGGGTAGTGAATATTTGGCTCATAAATGGCTTGTTCCTGGGAAAAACATCCGCTTCCACGGAGGGGAGAAACTCGTCCGATATATCCGGAAACTCTGCAAAGATAGAAGTGCTCCCAAGGACGATGAGTTCCTTGTCGTCAGCGATGCTCCCCGCGGCCCTGATAATATGTTCCAGCTTCAAACGATTCATAGATTTTCCACCTTTCCCTGGAGGTCAGTATTCCGCAAAACGGGCTGGATTGCCGCAAATGCCGTCCCTTTTCATCGGGCGAAACCATCACATCAATGATATTATCTACAGGACTGTCTAAGATTTTTTGCCACTCCATCAAAACAGGAATCTCTCCGTTTTCATCGATCCATCGATCGAGGTTTTCGCGGACCATTGAGATAAGCTCGGGTCTGGCGCGCAGACGTTTGGCTACCTCCCGATGAAGCGTAATGCTTCTCTCTTCCAGTCGCCTATGATCTGACCACATGATATTCCCTTCATCGATAATTAATACCTAAAACCTGCATTCAGACCTCAATCTTCTGACAGGATCAACAGGATTAACGGGATAAAACAAAAAAGGTTATAAGTATCCTGAAAATCACGTAAATCCTGTCAAAATAACCCGGTAAGAATGGTTCGCTACATCAAAATTAGACATTCATTTGAAAGCGTCGTCATTCCGGGCATGACCGCCGTCTTTTTGGCGGGCATGACCCGGAATCCAGGAATTTGGTGCAGACAAACTGGATTCCCGCGTTCGCGGGAATGACGTGGCTGGGGTGGCATTAGTATTTTCATCGTAAAACCCCACAACATGTATGCTTATGTGAAGCATTACATGTAGTGGAAAGAAGACCATTAATAGCCCCATCAGAAGAAATTATCAATACATTTGAGTCCCTTCTTTTGCAAGACATCTCCCATTTCTGAAAAAGAGGGTTTCAGGGTTCTGGTTAGATTTTTTTGTTTTCTTTTTTAAACCCTTTCTCACCTCGCAGGGCGAAATGAGAAACGACCAGGGCCAATAGTTGATGCAAAATCTCATTTGACGCGAGGAATCACTTGATGTATAAACATTATTCTTCATTTTGACAAAGAACTTCCGGGAGAGAGAACGTATGCCCATATATGAATTTTATTGCCCTGACTGCAATATGCTGTTTAATTTTTTCTCAAAAACCATCAACACCGAAAAACGGCCGGCCTGCCCCAAGTGCCCCAATCCGCAGCTTGATCGAAAAATGTCGATCTTTTCCCGCCTGAAAAATACAAACCAGGAGGAAGGAGACGACATGCCTGTGCCCGACTTTGACGAGAGCAAGATGGAAAAAGCCATGAACCTCCTTGCAAGCGAAGCCGAGCATATGGATGAAGAAGATCCGCGACAGGCCGCCAATCTCATGAGAAAATTGACGGATATGACCGGTTTGAATCTGGGGCCGGGCATGGAGGAGGCCTTGAACAGGATGGAGGCGGGGGAAGACCCCGAGGCCATAGAAGCAGAGATGGGAGACCTTCTGGAAGGGGAAGATCCATTCTCCTTTCAGGCAAAATCCGGGAAAAAGTCGGGAAAAAAGCCACCAGTGGTTGACGAAACCTTTTATGACCTTTAGGATGGTTTTTTTGAGGATATGTACAACTTTTAACCCATAAGAAGATGAGGAGGGAATCCATGAAAAGAATTACCTGTTGTTTGTCCGCTGTATTGACCTTTTTGATTTTTCTCACCGGACCGGTGACCCAGTCCCATGCCGCTGATCCCATTATTTTAGGGGTCCCCACCTCTCTCGGGTTTTTAGAGGGAAAGGAAGGGCTTGCCTGTGTAAACATGGCCGTGGATGAAATCAATGCCGCCGGGGGAGTCAATGTGGACGGCGTGATGCGCCCATTCGAGGTAGTGGCCATCGATGCCAGAGGCGCCGAACCGGGAGTTCCCGTGAGCGAGGTCATCCGGGCACATAAGAAGCTGATCCTCGAAGACAAGGCCAATTTTATCGTCTTCGGCTCCTTCCGGTCGGAATGCGCCATCGCCTGTATGGATGTGGTCGGCCAGTACAAAATTCCGATGATTCTGGGAACAGCCATGTCTCCGGGCATGCAGAAAAAAGTGACCGACGACTACGATAAATACAAATACACCTTCAGGGCCTGCCTGAACGCGATCTATCTCATCAAATACCTGGGCGGCACCATGGCCTATCTGAACAAAGAGTTCGGGTTCAACAAGGTTTATATCATGAACCAGGATGTGGCGTGGGCCAGAAAAACCGGCGACCTCATGATCAAACTGGTTTTCGAGAAGATGGGATGGGAAGTGGTCGGCCGGCAGCAGTACCCCACCGGATCTTCCGATTTCTCCTCCGGTCTCATGAAGGCAAAGGCCGGCGGCGCACAAGTGATCCTGCCCATATTCGACATGCCCCAGAGTGGAATCCTTGTAAGACAGTGGAATACGATGCATATCCCGGCACTCGTTGCCGGTTTCATCTCTCCCCTGGCAGGTCCCGGGGCGTGGGACGCCTTTGACGGAAAAATTGCAGGCGCCATCAACTGCATTTTCGAGGCGGGGAATGTCCCAGTGAAAAAGATCCCCAAGTCGGTGGAGTTCTATAATAAGTATCGGGAAAAATACGGAAAAGCGATCGAAGCCGGGCATTCACCGGCCCCTGCTTACGAAATGGTCTACATGCTCAAAGACGCCATTGAAAAGGCCAAATCGATCGATGGAGACAAGGTGGTAGCGGCACTGGAAGAGACGGATCGAGAGGGCGCCATGGGCCGCATCAAGTTCGGGAAGGACCACCAGGTGATATACGGCACGGATCCCGCAGTGGAGGCATTGGGGGTCATGATCCAGTGGCGGGAACCGGGGAAGCGCGTAATCGTCTATCCTCCTTCGGTCGCGGAAGGGAAAATCCAGTTGCCGGAAGGCTTGAAATCGTTGAAGTAAAAGTGAACTAAACGATCCTGACAATGGGTTTGTCACCCGCGCAGATGAAAATAGCGTCATTCCGGGCATGGCCGCCGTCTTTTTGGCGGGCATGAACCGGAATCCAGAAATTGGTGCGGACAACCTGGATTCCCGCGTTCGCGGGAATGACGTAGATGGGGTGGCACGAGTAAAACTTAAAGCTTAAAACCTCTCGAAAAAAGCCTTTTGGGGACTTTTTACGAGACCATCAACTCTTCACTCTTAACTCTTCACTCGTCATTAATTATGCTGCTCGGCACTCTCATATACGGTTTCATAAACAGCGCCATCCTTGCCCTGCTGGCCATGGGGTTCAACCTCACATTCGGCATCAGCGGCGTGGCCAATTTTGCCTATGGCGCCGTCTACATCTTCTCGGGATTTACCGTATGGATCATGCTCAATGCGGCGGGAGTCCCTTATCTTTTCGCCGTGATCATTTCCATATTTGCCGCCGGCGCTTTAGGGATTCTGATCTATTACGTCATCATCATACGGATCAAGGGCATGCCGCTCTCCGAGGTCATGGCTACTTTCGGCCTGGGCCTTGCCATTATGGAACTTTTCCGCTACTTCAATTTTGTTGGTTATAAATACAAGTTGCCGGTTTTTTTCGATGGAAGTTTTTCCATCGGGGATGTCTATGTGGATTATCAGAGGCTGATCATCGGAGTCATTGCCGTCTGTCTGACCCTGTCCCTGTACCTGTTTACCCACCACACAAAAATCGGAATGGCATGCAGGGCTATCGCGCAGGATGAGAGGACGGCTCTCACATTCGGCATCAACTCGGATGTGGTGGGCGCCTTCAGCATGGGCTTAGGTTGTGCGCTCGCGGCCATCGCTTCCATTGTCATTCTCCCCTTGGGGACCATCGCGGTTGAAGGGGGGTATGAGGTATTGATCAATGCCCTGGCTGTCTGTATCGTGGGGGGTCTCGGGAGCACCGTGGGCATCCTGGTTGCAAGCGTTCTGATCGGCTATTCCCAGACCATTACGGCCAACTACCTGGAACCCCACTGGATGATGCTTGTAAGCCTCATCGCCATTGCCGTTGTACTGGTCATCAAACCGTCGGGGCTCTTCAGCCACCAGAAAGAACTTGAAGAACGAATATAACGTAAAAGAAGCCATTAGCTATTAGCCTTCATGGTAGGTTGTCCTTTTAAGTAACATGGATTAAATATCTAACTGTTTCAGGAAGATCAAAGAGTTGAAAAAGCGTAAGGAAAGAATCGACCGGGGAATCAAGGCGCGTTCGGCAGATATTTTCGCACTCTCTTCTTATAGAGAAATGCTCTATCTCCTGGCGCCGGGGGCAATCCCGGTCATCGGACTGCTCTGTTTCACTCCCCTTTTGAGCGCGTACTGGAAGGAAGTAATTATATCCACCGCCGTTTACGCACTTCTTGCCATCAGCTGGGATATGCTCATGGGCGCCGGGCTCCTCTCCCTGGGACAGTCCCTCTTTTTCGGCGTCGGCTCCTATCTGGCGGGGATCCTGAATTATTACTGGGGCGTGAGTCCATTGTTTACCATCCCCATCGCCACCCTGGTGGGCGGGGCACTGTGCATGCTCATCCTCCTGCCTGTCCTCAGGTTGCGAGGAATCTATTTCGCCATGGTGACACTGGTTCTTCCCCTCATGTTTGGCAGGCTGGTGGAAGCGACCAGAATATTCGGCGGAACGGAAGGACTTACGGGCCTCACCCCATTTCCCAATCAGATGACGGCTCTCTATGTCATAGAGATTGCTCTTTTGTGCGCCCTGTTCGGCTTTCGAAGAATCATGGCCTCCGATTACGGCCTGGTTATCAAAGCCATCAACGACAATGACCGGTCCGTGATGAATGCGGGGCTAAATATTTACTGGTACAAAGCCCAGGTCCTTTTCATGGGCGCATCCGTCGGCTGTTTTGCCGGCGCCTTTGTGACCCACCTGGACATGTTTGCGGGTATGCCGGGGTTTGCCCTTGATTACTCCATCATGCCCGTCGCCGCGGCCGTGGTGGGTGGCACGGGAACTTTTGCGGGACCCATGCTTGGAGCATTCATCCTGGTGCCCCTGTCCGAAATGCTTCGTGCTTTAGGCGCCCTCAGAATTGTATTTTATGGCCTTTTTCTGGTCATTTTCGTGGTGGGCGTTCCCGAGGGGATCTTCTCCTACGTACAGCGAAAGTATCACCAGCTGGAAAGGTGGGTGGAAGTCGAATGAAATCCGGATCTACCCTGCTCAAAGTATCGGACCTCACGAAAACCTTCGGGGGAGTCATGGCGGTTACCGGGATCAGCTTCGACCTCAAAGAGGGAGAGCTCCTGGGCGTCATCGGCCCGAACGGGTCCGGGAAAACAACCCTTGTCAATCTCATTACCGGGTTTGTAAAACCCGTATCCGGAAACATTGTTTTCAGGGGAACGGATATTACAGGCAAACCCCCATACAAAATAGTGGATCTCGGAATCTCCAGGACCTTCCAGATGGTCAAGCCTTTTTATCAACTTCCCGCCTATAAGAACCTGATCGTTCCCCTTTATTCACCCAGGGTAAAGAAACTGGCGGGAGGCAAGTATGGGGCAAGGGACGCCGTTGCGCTGGATCTGCTGGAAGAAGTGGGGTTTGAGCGGGATGCCCATGTATCCTACAAAGCGGCAAGCGCATTGCCACAGGGGTATCTCAAGCGGCTGGAACTTGCAAAAAGCATTGCCCTGAGACCGGACCTGATTATTCTGGATGAACTTTTCTCCGGCCTCAGCCTGGCCGAGGTAGCGGGCATCGTTCCCATCATTGAAAAATTGCGTGCCCAGGGGAAGACCATTATCATGATCGAACACAGGTTGAAAGAACTCTTCAGGATTGCAGACAGGATCATGGTCCTGAACTACGGCCGGAAGATCGCGGAAGGCCCGTCCACGGAAGTGATGGAAGATCCTTCGGTAAAAGAGGCCTACCTGGGCAGTGAGGTGTAGATGAAAAGCCATGTCCATGCTTGAAGTCAAAAATTTAATGATCTTTTTTGAAAACGCCGTGGCTCTTAATGACTTCAGCATGGAGGTCGAGGAAAAACAGGTCATCGGGATTATCGGCTCCAACAGTGCCGGGAAGACCACCCTGATGAATGCCCTTTCAGGCCTGATCATAGACATGCGGATCAAGGAAAAAAGAAAAGGCGGAGAGCGAATTACCGTGTATGGGCAGATATCCTACAAGGGAGAAGACATCACGGAAACCAGCCCGAGCAACAGGGTAAAGAAGGGCATCGTACTCTGCCGGGAGAGGCACCCTATCTTTCCTGAAAGCAATGTGCTTGAAAACCTCAAAATTGCGGGATATCTGCAAAAAAGACAAAGCACACAGGAAATGCTTCAGTTTGTTTTCAACCTGTTTCCGGCACTGGTCCACCTGAAGCGCAGAAAGGCGGGTTTCATGAGCGGGGGAGAACAGCAGATGTTAGCTGTAGGCATGGCCCTCGTAGCCCGCCCGGAACTCCTGCTCCTGGATGAACCCCTTCTGGGACTCAGCCCCATGATGCAGACCCTGCTGGTGAACGCCATTAAAGTCCTGGGAAGTGAATCACAAATCACCGTGCTCATCAGCGAGCAGTTCGCAAGGCCGGTTCTACCGATGATTGATTTCGGCTATATTATCGAAAACGGCATGCTGACTCTGACGGGAACAGGGAAGGAACTGATGGATAACCCGGAAGTAAAGTCAGCCTATTTCGGAATTTAATTTTATGGACACAGAAAACCAACCCGACAATGTCTCTCAAGCGTTTGCCTCGGCTGCGGAAAAGTTCCGGAACAAGACCGCAATCATCTATCTTGGGACCTGCTTCAGCTATGGAGACATCCTCGAATTCACGGAAAATTTCGCTGCCTCTTTGAGAAAGCAGG
>BS_KBA_SWE02_21mDRAFT_10000121_pt1 | contig 26452 bp, 13 predicted proteins | sample BalSeasSWE02_21m_FD_9196 | JGI IMG/M metagenome (IMG submission 9196)
ATGAAAATTTCTTAAAAAAGATGGAGAGTTTTTGGAGACATTCTTAAAAAAGATTCGTTTTTAATCCAATTTCAAAGCTTTTTAGGAATAGCGGAGCTTCCCTGACTCTCCGCTAAGTCCTTATATTATAAGAAGTTATGGGCATATTTTATATCGTTTTTCAACCACCGATTCTGAAAAGTAATTTTAGCTCATTTTCTTATCTTTTTCTCCTTTATTTCTCATCCAATTGCATCTTTTTTTTGGGGGCAGGTCAGTTATTCATTTATATAGAATTCCCCATTTAATCGAATATCTTCAGATGAACTTCCTAACATAACATTAAATTTTCCAGGTTCAACTAAAAACTCATTGTTTCGATTAATTAATTTTAAATCATCCGGGGAAAGAGTAAATGATACACTTTGTTTTGCCCCAGGTTCTAAGAAAATTCTTTTAAATCCTTTTAATTGTTTAACATATGTTGTAACACTGCTTGTCTCGTCATTGATATAAAGTTGAACAACTTCGTCACCTGCTATTTCACCAATATTTTCAATTGCTAGTGATACTTCGATATTGCCAGTTAGTTGCTGTTTTGTAGGAGTAAGCTGTAGATCAGAATATTCAAATTCTGTATAACTTAATCCAAATCCGAATGGATATAGCACTCCTCTAACGCTAGTTTTATCACCAAGGTCAGATGATGGTTTATAAGGAAAGTTTAATGGTATTTGGCCAACAGATTTGGGAAAAGTTACAGGAAGTTTCCCGCCAGGATTATAATCTCCAAATAATACATCCGCTACTGCGGCACCACCCCATTTACCTGGGAACCATGCCTCCACTATCGCGGGAATATTTTTGTCAATCCAATTAATTGTGAGAGGTCTACCGTTTATCAAAACTACAACAGTTGGAGTTCCTGTTTCATAGATGGCTTTTACTAGTTCAAGCTGAAATCCGGTTAACTCTAAACTGGTTCGTGATTTTGATTCCCCAACAATACTCTCATCATCCCCTATTACTACAATTGCTACCTCTACATCTTTAGCCATAGATTTTGCTTTTTCAATTTCAACTATTTCATCTTCATTCGGTTCTGAGGGAATAATTTCGCTTTCCGGAAAGTTTGAATCAAGAATTTCACAGCCTTTTGTGTATTTAATATCAACATTATCCCCTAACTTTTGTATTATACCCTGAAGAACAGAAATTATATCAACTTTTGAAGGTCCGTATCTACTGATTGAAGAAGAAATTGCGTCAGCATTTGGACCTGTAACAAGAATAGATTTGATGTTCTTTTTTAGTGGAAGGAGTTTATTATTATTCTTTAGGAGAACAATGGATTTTTGAGAGGCTTCATACGAAATTTTTTGATGTTCTTCGGAAGCAACAATTTTATCAGCAAGCTCAGGATTTTCAATATAAGGCTTATCAAATAAACCAAGCCAATATTTTACTCTTAGAACATCGGAAACTCTTTCATCCAATATTTCTATCGAGACCTTACCTTCTCTCACTAATTCTCTTAATGGATAAACGTAATCACCAGGATGAGTGAACTCAGTCCTAACATTTAAGCCAGCTAATATTGCCTGTCTGACTGCATCCTTAGGACTTACTGCAACATGATGTTTTGTATAAATATACTCTACCGCCTTACTATCTGAAACAACATAACCTTTGAAGCCCCACTCTTCACGTAATTTTTTTATTAAAAAATCGCTACTGCCAGTTATCGGAACTCCATCGTAATCATTATATGAACTCATTGTACCAAGTGCTTTACCTTCAACAAATGCTGTCTTAAATGGTGTTAGATACATTAACTCTAATTCGCGTGGAGCAACGTGCGGATCAGTTCTCGCATCGCCATCTCTTCCGCCTTTCGGTACACTATAAACGGCAAAATGTTTTGGAGTAGAAACAACATTCTGATTTTGAAGAGCTTTAACCTGTTGTAATCCTAATCTAGATACTAAATAAGGATCTTCGCTGTAACATTCAACCACTCTTCCCCATCGTGGATCACGGGCCAAATCTAAAATTGGAGAATAAACATTTGTATATCCAAGAGCTTTTGCTTCAATACCGGTGATAGTGCCGATTCGGTATATCAGATCTTCATCCCATGAACTCCCTAATCCCTGACCGGAAGGAAATGAAGTCGCCCCCTGCTGACAAATTCCTCTTATCCCTTCATTTGTAAAATCGACTGGAATGCCCAGACGAGTTTTCTCAACAAAAAATTTTTGCACCTCATTTATTGCTTTTGCATGTTTCGATGGCGGCCAAGAATATTCAGTTGTTGTTTCTTTTCTGTCCAGTCCATTGAGATGCTCATCTATATTTGCAATTCCATCTTTCCATAATGCATCCAACCATTTATTTGTTGGTAACTCGTCTTTCAACACTCTTCCAAAACCATAAAGTGTCGCAGTCTGACACGTTTTTTCTTCCAATGTCATTTGACCGAGTAAATCTTGAATTCTTCTATCAATATTTTCATTTGGATTTTCATAAATATCCATTTCCCCATTCTTATTAAAATCGATCCAACCCATATGATATATGTTTAAGGAATCATTTAAATCCCTCGAAGTTTGAGCATCAATAAATGCTGAAAAGATAAAAAATATAAATAATGATTGCCTAAATGATTTTTTCACCTTCAATGTCCTTAATATTTCCAGATAGTATTAAATAGTTTTTTATATATACAAGAATTTAATTTCTAACAGGCATTTTGATAACTTTTTTATAGAACCAACGCAGTACCTAAATATTATTCCCGATATAATTAATCAAAATCAACTTCCTGTTTTTCAGCTACTATTAGTGGATAATCAGCCATAGGTATTCCGTATAGAATAGTTCCATCTTTACCTTTATCATAATCACTTATTTCATATACTTTACCATCAAGCAAATCAATCAATACTGGGTTAGTAAATTCTACACCCAACAATTCTAAATCGATACTTGCATATTTTATTAATTCTTGGGGATACCAAGGAAGCCAATATGATATTAAATATCTGTTATTTTCATTTTTAAATTTTGCAACAAGAGGGATGGAAGGGAAGGCATCGTCTTCCTTACCTATACCATAAAATATTCCAGGGTTTTTTATATCAACTTTAAAATTGAATTCAACTGGCTTGTACTTTGAATCTATCAAAGCACAAAGGTTTTGGTATGCGTAAAATGCAGGCTTAGGCTCCAAACTTGGATTTGCCAATAAACATTTTTCATTAACACCCACTTCTTTAACTCGAGAACCAGCCCTTTCGGGAAACCCTAATATGCTATCTATCTTTGTTAAGAATGACCGCTCAGGTATTTCACCTCGACCATTTTTATGAAATAATTTAAAATAATTACTTAAGCTTGCATGACAAAAATATATATCGGTAAAAGATTGCCTTAACAACCACTTAGCCTGAATTAATAGACCCCATGGACTAGATCCCCGATAATCTCTTGTACTACTGTGTGAAGGATACCCGCACTCACCTTGCCAAATTTTAATCTTCGGATTATACTTATTAATAATATCCCAAACTTGAATGGCTTTATAAATTCTTTCTTCAGGAATAGCACCGTAATTATGGTAAGTTATAATGTCCACTAGATCTTTATTCCCTGTGCTTAAGAAAGCATCAGTAAATTCAGGATCAAGGCCAGCCATTGAGCCAGCTAATATTTTTGCAGCTGGATCGATTGATCTAATTATTTTCGCTGTTTCTTTTAACAATAAACCATATTCAAAACCATTTGGTTCTGCACCCCAATAAGCAAAATGATTTGGTTCATTCCATACTTCCCAATACTTGATTTTATCTTTATATCGTTGAACCGTTCTTTTAACAAATTCTAACCAGGCTTCAAATGCTACGGGATTTTTTGTTGGTGGTTCAGGACGTTTTCCGTAAATTTCAAATAATTTAGGTTCTAAATCCAAACGAGTCTTTGAATATAATTTATTTGCACCACCTAATGTGACAAATGGAGTAATACTTTTTTCAAGAGCTGCAGCAAATGCTTTATCGGTTTGATCCCAATTATAATTACCTTTCCCAATTTCGATTGCCGGCCAATCCGCACTAAGACGAGTCCATTTCACTCCAATCTCAGAAGCTTTTGCTAATATATCTTCATCTAATGTTCCCGCTTGTATTCCCCAAGGAGAAGAAGAAATGTCTTTCGAATTTTTAGGATGGAGGGTGCCTATTTCTTTAAGATTAAATTTTGAATTATCTGCAGTCCAACTAATTAGCGGTAGTATTATAGCAAAGATTGCAGAGGTGACAATGATTTTTTTTATTAAGACGTTTCCTATTTTCAAAAGATCACCCTCATTTAGCCAATACCATTTTAATACTTTTACTTAGTTGATCGCCACTCAACTGAGCTATATAAATGCCTGATGAAAGTTTATGCCCGTATGCATTCTTCCCCTTCCAATTATAGGAAAATGTACCAGAGCTCAAATAATCATCAACAATAATTTCAACGATTTCACCAAGAGCATTTAAGATAGATAAGTTTACCCTCTGAGGTGTTTTAATACTAAAACTAATGTTTGTCGTCGGGTTAAAAGGATTTGGAAAGTTTTGATATAATATCGGTGAATTAGGGATTATTAAGTTGCTTTCATCTACATTAACTGTGTTTACTTTCAAAATAGTAAATAACCAATTACAAAAATCGATAATTGCACTGTCCTGTTTTGCAGCATTATTATCTAAAGTATGTCCTGTATTTACAAAAAGTCTTATCCCCGTTCTTATGCCGAGATTGAGAGCATTTTGATTAATTATTATGCTCCCATATTGGAAGGGCCCATCAGAAAAAGACGAGTCGACTGGAACAGTTACATCATTAATGCCATGAACACAAAAAACAGGCGGATCCTCTTCCTTCATATAATTAAAATCTACAAGAGCTCCCCAATTACTTATCACCCCCTGAATCAATGATGAAAAGCCCCCATTCCCACTTGTTCCTTCCAAAGTTCCACCGATGCCAGGACTTTGTAAATCAACATATGATGGAATTTCATTTTGGTCGAGGTATGCTAAATGAAGTGCCGTAATAGAACCTGCTGAGCTGCCAGTAGCAAAGACTTGCGAAGTATCGATTCCATAAATATTTGAATTTTTTCTAAAAAACCGTACTGCAGCTTTTGCATCCTGTACCGCTCTTATCATTGCCTCATAATCACCTTTGTTAGTATTATTTGTTCCAAGCCGATAATTGATAGAAGCGACTACGTATCCTCTCTTTGATAAGCTAGCGCAAACACGAGTGCCAAAACCGGTGACCTTATCTCCATCTTTGAAACCGCCGCCATGAATAAATATTACAATGGGACGATTTGTAGCCGTATCACCCGAAGGACTATAAAAATCAAGAAATAAATCCATGGCAGAACCATTAACTTTGATAGCTCGGCCATATTGGATATCGCTAATTAGGTTGTATGAAGAGAATATTTCATCTTTATATCGAATCGTGGTTTGGGCAATAACATTTACAGAAATAAAAGCAATTAAATAAAGAATAAAATTTTTGTGTTTCAATTACTACCTCCTTTAGTGGATCATTACCATTTTTATTGATTTTGTAGATTTTTCAAACTGAAGACGGCAAAAATATACCCCGGAAGGAACTTGACCACCATTTTCAGATGAACCATTCCAATAAAGGTCGTGGTACCCGCTTGTCTGGTATTCATTTCTTAACACTTGAAGTTTTCTCCCAAGTAAATCATAAACTTCAGCTTTAATAAATCCGTTACTTGGTATTGAGTAAGAAATTTTGGTGACAGGGTTAAATGGATTCGGATAATTTTGAAAAAGATTAAAATCCATTAACATATCATTGTTGTCTTCAAGATTATTTGGAGTCGAATTAAACTCATGAGCGCCCCTATCAACTAACTCGCTCAAATCTGGAACGAAATTGCCCCAAAAATCATTTTGGGCATGGCCATTCAGTTTTTTCCCCGAATTAATTGCAGGAGAATTAGAAGTAATTTTGTAACCGTCAACAGTATTGATACCTATCGAAGCAGAACCTGGGTTAACAAAAAGCGGATTGCTGGTTAACTTGTTTGTATCAACTGCAGAAGTTGGTTCACTTGAAGGATGTACTCCGTAATATATGTTATAATCAAATACGTTATTTGTGCTCTGACTTAGATTATATGCAGTTGCAGACGGATTCTTAAGGATATAAAAAATATTATTGAAATAATTTGTCGAATCCGGATAGGCAGACCAGCTATTGTGGTAAACAATTCGCTTTAATGAATTGTTTGCACCTGAATATATAACATTATTGTAAATTGTAGTGTTTGTCGTTTGCCCAGAAAGATAAATTATACCTCCGGAAGTAGAGCCGCGCCCTCCATCGTTCTGACTAATGTTATATCTAACAATCGTTCCATCGTTAAAACGCCCTGTTCCACCTTGACATGTTACAACCATAAATCCATCGTCATTATCATGACTATAGTTGTACTGGAAAACAGACCGCTTACACCGGTAATCTGCATCAAATCCGCTTGCATCTGAATCACCGGCATTGTATACCGTGAGATATGACTCATTGAATTGAACAAGCGCGTCATCGCAATTAAAAACAAACATTGCATTCCCGCTGGTTGTTAATCCACATTGTTTAAAAACATTGTACTCTATTAATGGATTTACAGCAACACGAGTAATCAGCCCGTTTCCCCCACTTCTTTCAACCCAGTTATTTCTAAAAATATAATTTGTGCTTGGATACCAATTTACATTGCTTGTTAGAGTTCTTGTAGCCCAAGTTGATTCATTGGATATACCTGTTCTATCACAATCAACAATGCGGCAGCTTTCTATAATCAGACTATCGAAATTTGTCATTGTTGAGTATCCTTTTATCTCACAATAAATTCCACCAGCCTCTTTAAGTGTGATTGCTCCTCTTACATCATGTATATACAGGTTTACAAGTTTTATATTATGCAGCGTACCAAAGTCCTGCCCCACAACATGGACTCCTCTACGTAATGTAGTATCTATAGCGGAAACGTTATTAGTAACTTCTAGATTACTAATCGTGACGTATTCCTGGTTAAAAAGATAAACCACATCAGTAACTAAGCCGTTTCCATGAATCACAGGTAAATTTCCCAGACTATATGAGCCAACGACAATTGGATTTTGAAGTGTACCAGAACCTTTAATACTCAATTGACCGGTCCATTCTTGACCAGATTTTAAAAGAATTGAATCTCCTGGTTGAAATAACATAGAATTTACTTTTTCAAGACTTTTCCAAGCCAATGAGGAATCAAGCCCGGAATTTTGATCGCTTCCATCAGAGGCATCAACATAATAAGTTAAAGACTGAGATGTTGCCGTGGCAATCGAAATAAATCCGATTACCACAACTTTTAATATATTGTGTAAGGTGAAATAATTCATTTAATATACTTTTATTTTAGAAGTATCATTTTTACAACATCGTTTTTATTTTCGAATTGAACTTTAGAAAAATAAACACCTGAAGGAAACGTAGCTGCATCCCAGCTCACTTGATGTAATCCAGATTGTTGAACTTCATTTATGAGCTCCTGAATAACGTTCCCAAGGATATCATAAACAGTTATTTTAATTTTTCCTTCAGAAGGTAAATTGTAAATTATTTTTGTTTCAGGGTTAAAAGGATTTGGATAATTTTGTAAGACACTAAATTCATTTGGTTGAAGCTTTATTTCACTTTCAACATCAGTAATAGAAAAAAGAGCTAATCGCGGACCAGTAGTAAAGCCACGGTCAGATCCTAATCTTATGTCAGAACCATTATTTAATATATCAACCAAACAGAAAGAAATGATTTTATCTCCAGCATATTCTTTGTTAGCATAAGAAGTAACATCCCAAGTATATTCAACGTCCGGTTGGGTAGTATTTTTAATAGGGAAGTTTTGTGAAAATAGTGAGTCTACCCTTTGAGGTGCAGAATTCCATGTTATTGAAGATTCACTCCAACTATCGTTTGCAACAGTAAAAAAATCAGATCTGCTTCCGGAATTTGGAACCTGATATACTGTCAATTTCAATTCAGCTTTATCAATATTTACTGTCCTATTGCTTAAGTCAAATTTCAAATATGTCATTCTTTGATTATCAACATTCGCGGGATCTCCTCGAACACGAAGCAAAGTTTCTGCAACGAAATTTAAATCAGCATTAATACCGTTTTGAACATATATTTGATCAACAGCAGTCAAGTTATCTTGAGAACCTTCAACAATAGCAAATAAGCCAGCGCTTAAGCCGCTGACTGCAGGATTAGCAAGATCACTAATTTTTATTTTGCATAAGCTTGAAGGAAGAGCTGGAACATTCCAATTGTAAATATTTACTGTGGCTGAAATTGATTCAACTATTGAATTCCAAGTAATGCCATCATCAACACTATACTCAATTTTAACATTTGAGACATCGCTTGCAGTCCATTCTATATTCTGTGTTGATCCTGCAATCCAATTCTCTCCACCATTAGGTGAATTAAGTGTTATTGATGAGGCTGGATTCGTTAACACAAATAGATTATCGCTCATCGCACTTGTAGAGGGATCATTAACATCACTAATACGAACTTTACATAAATGTGAAGATGGTACACTCTGGATTACCCAGCTATATGAACCTGTATTTGCTGGCACACTTGCAGCTATTGACATCCAACTACTTCCATTGTTGGTAGAAAGATCAAGCTTGACATCTGAAATATTACTGCTTGTCCAACTAATATTTTGTGTAGATCCTGTAGACCAGTTTTCTCCTCCGACTGGAGATGTAAGGCTCACTGAACCTAAAGGACCGCTTTTTAAAACTAATTGGGGCCCGGTTGCCAAGAGACTTCTGTTTGACCAAAATCTAAGATCGGTTGTTCTATATGCGGTATCCGACATACAAATTGAGACAATTTTATCACCCAGCATTTCACTTTCAACATAAGAAGTAATATCAAAAGTATAGACAGTATCAGGATCTGTTGAAGCCTTATGGAGAAATTCTCTTTCTAACAAAAAATCACCTCTAGCTGGAGCATTATTCCAAGTAATAGTTGTTTCATCCCAGGTATCATCAGAAACTGTAAATAAATCTGCCCAATCAGCTGAAGTACCAACTGCACGATTTACTGTAATTTGTAATTCTGCTTTTGTAAAGACTTCGGTAACGCCGGTTAAATCATATTTTAGATATGTTTTTCGTTCATTATCTCCAACTACACCGCGAACCCTCAATAAAAAGCTAGGTTCAGAATAATAATTATTGCCAGCATTGATTCCGCCTTGAACATAGGCATTTCCTACTGCATCTAGTACTGTTTGAGAATTAACCGAGACCGGGAATAAGAGCACCAAGGTTGCAAGTGCTAGAATGTGTAACAAAAGTATTGAACGTTTCATTTAGTATCTCCTTTTATATTAGATTTATTATGATATTAAAATCCTACCCCAGCAGTAAGAAGGCTAACGCTGTTAAATCTTCCTGTGTTTAAATAAGCGTAATCGAACTTTATTAAAATGTCATCCGCGATTGAATATTCAACTCCAAAACCAAACGTAAAGGTTTCTTCATCGTAATTGAATTTGTATCCCGTACGCAAATAAAAGTTATAGAAAAAGAAATATTCGAGGCCTAAATTAACTTTTTCTAAACCGTCATTTGGTTTAATATATTCTGCAGCTAATGTTAAGCGATGCGGTGATTCGGGTTTAATTTCTAATATATCATAAGCGGCCCCAAGAATAAACATCATAGGCATCCTGATCTTTACTGGGGCTCGCTCAATTCTACTGCTATATGAAGTAAATTCGGCATCAGGACCAAAATTTTTACCAAGCATAGAAATTCGGAAACTTCCCATACCAGTCCAATATAAAGTTCCGATGTCTAGAGACCAGGTAGTAGTTTTTGCGTCATCAATTTTTTCTTGTACTAATCTTAAATTTCCCCCTAATTGTAATTGATCAGTTATTTGTTTCGAATATGCCAATCCAAAAGCCAAGTCATATGCAGAAAAGGTTCCAAGCCCTTCAGTTACCGGTAATACATTTCCATAATCGTCGGGTAAATTTTCAGTTCTTATCATTGTTCCATAATCAAGATAAGAAAGATTTAGACCAACACTTCCATAAGAATCAAAGTTATGTACAACAGATATATTATTGAATTGAATATCTGCTACCCACTTCATACTACTGAAGAAGACATCTGTTCCCATTACATCAGAAATAGATGCTGGATTAGTAAGTGCAGATTTGGCATCTCCATAAGAAACCGCAGCTAGTACTCCACCCATACCAGAATTCCTGGCATTAGTAGGTAATTTTAGAAATTGGAATCCAGAAGTTCCGACACGGCTATATTCCATCGGTTGAACTCCCCAATCTGCATCATTATAATCTATTTGCCCAAAACTAATAACATTAAAAAAAGATATTAGAATAAAAACCTTTCTAAGGAAGTCATATCTTTTTACGGTCATAACCATCTCCGAAAACTTTTCATATTCCATATCCTATTTAATAATTGCAAATTTTCCAACTGCTGTTTCGCCCTCATGCCCTGGAACATGGGACTCAACATGAAAGATATAAATTCCAGGCATAACGTTTTGCCCAAAATCTGTCAACATATAGTCATTAGATTGACTTGTTCCCCAAGTTGCCGTTCCACTGTCTCTATTATGTTCAATAGTTCTCAATAAATCCAAAGTAAGTGTATATATTCTTATGGTACAATTACTAGGTATATTAACAAACGCAAGCCGTTTATTTTCGCTTTGATCGTTAAAACCACTTACCTGCCTATATGGATTGGGTACTACAAGAATTTCATTCAAATTATTAGAAGGATTTGGATCTGCAGAAATCGGATAATATGAATAACCTGTCATTGCGGATTCATTCCCTGCATTATCAATACTTGTAACGCAATAGCGGTAGGGAACATTTACTTGCGCATCAACAAAATAGGTTATCTTTCCATTTAGGGTGATGCTATCTGCTTTGGTAACAGGAACTACTTCTTTTAATACCCAGGGGCCCTCAATTGAATTATCTGATCTATAAATTTTGTATGCTTCAAAATCCTCATTTCTATTTAACGGATCTCTGTAATTAGTACCAGACTCGGTTTTATGAACCGCTTTAAAAGTTAGATTCACTCCTGAGATTCGAGCACCATTTTTAATTATTGATGCAGCCTCGCCTACAAGTTCATCTAAATTCCCAACTCGAGGAGCATCTGCAGGCGTAGGAGGTGGACAATCATTAATGTTTATACGAAATCCATTTCTTATTAAAGTCTGCATAGCGTTCCAATTCTCCTTTATGTTTGTTAACCCTTCTTCAACAAACTTAGTTGTAACAAGAGAATCACCCATAATACCCTGTACTGTAATGTTACGGTCCATACCGCCAGATAATAAAACCTCAAACCACTCTATATATTGTCCAGGCCGAATATCATAGGGGCCAATTGCATAAACGTATCTAGGGTTTCTTTCCCACTTACTTCCGGCAAATGGAACACTGCCTGGAGTCAAAGCATTTACGCTATCAGCTTCGCGCCAGCTTATCTTGGGTTGTTCATTTTGAGTTAAAAAATCAACCAAAGTTGAATAATTTGTCATTTCAGTATTCCAACCTGGCATAATTTCATCTGCAGGCGCAGTACTTGCTGATGAAACTATTTTTCTCCATACTTTCTTATTACCGTTTTTATTATTTGTAATGGGGATAAAAGTGAAAGCATAAAGACTTGGAGAATATAGTTTAAAATTTCTCGAACCTTGTGTTCCAATATTTCCAGGATCACCCGCATTGCCAGTAATATTACCTGGATAGATTATATATTTAGGACCATCTGTTGTCGGTGGTTTTGAATCGTCATCATAAAAAATAAACCCAAGACTGTCGCCATCCCATAAATATTCTTTATCCCATCCTGGTGAAACCGAAGAAGGAGCATAAGGCCCGTTAGGCGAAACCCATCTTGTATAGTAAAAGTTTTTTATTGTATCATCATCTGTATTAGTAAATCTGCATTTAATAAGAATAAAATCATCATACTTCGGGATGCTCCAAGAAGTCACTAATCCATCTAATTTAAAAGCCATATGACGTTTACCAAGTACATCATACTTCGGAGAATAAATAGTTCCCTGAACGTATTCCTCTGGATAACCAGGGTTGATCAAATTATAATTTTTATAAGGTTGAACAGGGGCGGTACCAAAAACTATCGAATACATATCGGCATCTGAGTAATTTCCATTACGCATTATCCATGCAACATCCTCTCCACCAATTTGGCCACCCACATAAATTGCATTTTTATCCCAACCACCGCTCGCTTCATTATTATTATCATAATAACCCGGATAAGCAAGTTCAAAACTATTGCTTCCTAAGTTAGACTCCCGATCTAATGACCCATTAGGTCTAATTCTTGCCCATATTTTTGATCGCGTAATAGTGTAGGAAGGAACCGATTCTTGAGTTTGAGAATATAAAAAGTCAGGCCCAATGCCAAGAAGCATTACTATTAAGAAAAGATAAAAACCCGAACTTAGAAATACACTCATAAAAATACCTTTCTACACTTTAGTTTCTCTTTGCTAATATTCAATTGTCATCCCAAAATAAATTTGACGAGGTAAATTTGAATACCATGACCACTCCATAGGTTCTCCTGTGGTATTTTGAAAAGGCAATGTTCCTTCTTGCATATAGAGGTCTCGAGAGGTGGCACTTGTAATATATTTTAAGTTTTTATTATTAAACAAATTTGTTACCTGAATAAAAAATTTCAATTTCATATCATCCAAAGGGCTGATGGTTTTACTTATGTTTAGGTTAGTGTTCCAGCTACTTTGCCATGTATTATTTAGTGGTATTCTTTCCCCTACAAAATCATCAGGATAGTATGTAAATTCTTCACCTTGAGACCAGCGTGTAGATGTATTTATTGCCCATCCGCCAAAAATATAAAAACTTCCTAATGATGGTCCATAGTTATCAGGACTCTTGATATATAATTTAAAAATCGCCGAATTATTTGGATTCCACCTCTGATCATTATTTCCAAGTCCACCATCATCTGTATTTGACGCACCCTGATATATATTTTCACTTAATTGAGTTCCATCTGGAAATTGCCTATACATCTTAGAATAATGATAGCTTCCATTTGTCAGATAAGATAAATTATAATCTAATTCAAAGTTAATCCATTTAAATCTTGAACTAAGTTTAACCTCTATGCCACGGACATCTGCCCATGCCCCATTTACAGTTGTCATAAAGTTTCGAATATTTTTTCCTACAACTTGTCCGTCCGGTGAATAAGGATCTCCATATAACCTTACATCAACACTGCCCCCTGATTCCTGGATACTACTTGAAGCTGGTCCTTGATCAACACCGAGAGAAGTAAGATTATATGCATCTTTATAATACATAGTAACATCAAGAGAGAATTGATTTGCAATGTTTTGTTCAAAGCCAACTTCATACTGTGTCATTTTTTCCCAAGTCAATGCTGGGTTACCTACTTTTTGTCCATAATAACGATAGGTCACTAAGGTAGTATCAGGTAAATTTAAATATGAGTCGGCGTCACTTGGAAGTTTATTTGTCCAGACTACAGGGTTTGCTACTATTTTATTCCATGATGGCCGCTGATTGAATATTCCGAACATAAAATGAAGAACTGTCGATTCTGTAATTGGATGCGAAATTCCAAGACGTGGTGAAATTGCATAACGTGTTGGCGTTTTTACATAACCCGGGCCTGAACCATCTTGTCTATAACTAATGCTACCAACAGAACCAGTATGACCAACTGTGCTATCAGAAATCATGAGCGGATCATAAATAGTACTTGATAAATTTTTATTAGCATTGAAAAAGTCAAATCTCAATCCTGCATTAATTACCATTCCTCCAATTTCAATTTTATCTTGAACATAAAGTGCACCTTCATAAGGCCTATTTGTTATCGGAATAATATCATTTACTTGAGCAAATGCACTGCTACTCGGAGGTAAACCTGAACTTCCTTCATGAACAACTTTATCAAATTGATGATAGGAAAATATTAATCCAGTCTTGATTAAATGATGCTTTGTAACTTGACTAGTTAAGTCTCCTTTGACGATATAGCTTAGAGTCTTTGCCGAACTACGCCAAACATCACCAAAAACTCCCCAATAACTAGGATCCCAAAAACTTTTCGGAGGCGTAATCCCATAAGCGGGAAGACCGTCTATTGAATCGTTAGTTGTTGGTAATCCAAAACCAGGAAAAGCTGCAGAGCGTGCTATTTCATCAAAATTCAGATTATAATTCATCGCACTATGTTGCAAAGCAATTTCCATGAATGTACTATTACTAAATACTTGAGTTAGCTTAGCTTGGATATTTAATAATTGAGCTTCTTCTGGTGGTCTTATTGTAAATTGGTCACTGCCTCCCTTTGTCCCAAACATCCAATATTTATATACACTATAAGGATCAGTAATCATCGATAATTGCTGCCCCGTTAAATCGCCTGAGGTTGTTTCAGATGATTGATAAAATGTTCTTGGTTGGCCTGAGTTGACAAACTTTGTGAATATTCCGGTTAGACCAATTTTAGAATTCGGATTAATTGACCAATCTAATGAGCCTTGAAATGTCATATCTGGACTATATTTAATCGGAGTCGGATATATTACAACTCCTTCTTTATATCTCCCAGATAACATAAACCCAAGGCCTGGCAGAATAGGCCCAAATAATGTAATTTCTTGTTCCCATTCCCGTCTATTGGCATAATCAATTTGCGAAAATTGGCTTTTATCATTATTAAAATTTTTCCACCATTCGGCCCTTTGCTCAGGTGTCATGCTCTTGAAATAAGGCGACCCACCATCATATCCTTGCTTTGAATAATCCATCCAAGGAGTTTTCCACGTACTGTCAGGATTCCAAAAATTAGGAGTAGTCATCACAGTAGAAAATGGATCATTTTCACCACCATAAAAATTTCTTCCCCAATGATGAACGCCAGTTGGTCTTGTACGGTAAGTGGTAATTATGTGCAACCTATCATTTGCTTTTCTTGATACTATATTAATAATAGCCCCGTTTGCCTGACCGAATTCGGCATTCCACCCTCCAGTAAGTACTTGTATTTCTTGTATTGTTGATAAATTGACGGAACCAAAATTTGTATTTGACCCAACATCACGGAGATCAATTCCGTCGACTCTGAAGGAAACATCATTTCCAAAACTTCCGCGAATTCCACCATGAAGATTTGTTCCAGAAATATCAGAAATAACTTCTGTGAGTTCATTGCTCCATTTGTCTACAAAATCTTCACGGGTTAATGTTTCCTTACTCGAGGTATTATCCAATTCAACTTTAGGTTTTTCGGCGATTATAGTAATTTCTTCAAATACTAAAGTAGTGGAGGGTAAATAAAAATCAATTAAAGTGGTTTTATCGATGCGAATATTGACTTCAGTTTGAATGACTTTTGTATAACCTACAAAAGAAGCTGTAACTTTATAATTGCCGGGTGGGATGTTTATAATAAAGTAATCACCATTCATATCTGTTGCAGCGCCTAAAGTAGTGCCTTGAATCATAACCGTCGCACCATATAAGGGCTCATTAGTTTCTTTATCTTTTATAGAACCGGCTAATTTTCCTGTATTTTGAGAATATCCTAAGGCTACAGAAAATAAAAGAATCATGAAAATTTTTCCGAAGAATTTTTTCATAAACTCCTCCAAACAACTTCATCGGTAATTGAAATACAAAAGAACATTTTGCTGCTCCAGATTTTATTATACCGTATGATTAACAAGAAAAACAACTTTAGCGTTTCCACAATTAATGTCTCAAGATCATTTTGCGAAAAAAAATAAATTAAAAACTAAAATTCCTAATTGCAAGAAATTAACTGTTTGTTACGTGTAAACCGTTTGTAATTACTTTTTGTTTACTTTAATCCTATATCATTATTAAACCATTTGAGTAAAATAATAAAGAATAAAAGAAGCCCCGAATATTCGGGGCTAGATTTTGCATATTACATTATTTAATAAGAGTCATCTTTTTGGTTTCAGTAAAGGAACCAGATTGAATTTTGTAAATGTAAATTCCGCTACTAAGATATGTTGAACCAAAATCAACGGTGTGCGTTCCAGCAGTCATTTCACTGTTTACAATTGTCTGAACTTCTTGACCAAGAATGTTAAATACAGTTAGTTTTACATTTCCAGCTTGTGGAATACTAAAACGAATTTTGGTTGTTGGGTTAAATGGATTAGGATAGTTCTGTGCCAATTCAAATTGTGTAACCTTTGTATTTTCATTCTCAACCGAAGTGCTAACTGATTCCAAGTTCCAGTAATTGGCAACCATAACTTTATCGATATCAACATGTGGAGTTGAACCTCCATTTACACCACTCGTGTATGCTTGTCGGAAAAAGAGCCTTGTAAAATCTGAAGGCTCACCTCCAGCAGTAGCTGTTGCAATTGCATCGGCAGTTGGAGCAATACCACTTAAATCAGGATTAATCCAAAGAGAGGCTACGTCATTACTGTCCCCGGGTATAAATTCATAGCTGAATGCAATAAGATACGTCGTCCCAATTGAATACTCTCCTGAAGCCCAGGTAGTAGCAGAACTAGATACAGCTCGAATACCTAGTAGAAAAGTACTATCATTTGTTGATCTCTTAATACAGAATCGGCTAGAATAGCTTGTTCCTGTTGGAGGTAGAAAACCAGTTAAATAATCTCCATTTGCTGAAGAATTTGGCCATAATCTTGTAGTATCAAGAACATTAATAAGCATTGAGGCAAAAACTATACCTGTTTGGCTAGGAAAGATACGCTGAATATCTTCTGCAGAGGAGGTATTTGTAACCAAAGTAATTTTTCCAGAATCTGCACCTGCAACCTGATATCCTGGATAATTTAAACTTTCGCTAGATACTTGAATTAAGTATCCTGTACCACCAAAGTTGGTCCAGTTACTATCACTTACATTAGCACCACCACCAGCACTTGTCAATTGGCCTAAAGGATAATTAAAGTTTTCTTCGAAAAATACTGTTTGTGTTACAACCGTGCCATTTACTATCACTTCTTGCGTGGATGCACCACCTCCAGAGTTTAAGATAGTTTCGCCATCATAAGTTCCTGAACTTAAACCTGATATTAGTCTAACGTAAATAGTTGTGTCGGTAAGAGAACTCCCAGTATAAGCAATATCAACACTTCCGCTAAAAGTTAAGTTATCTGTTGAAACTTCGTAATCACCAGAGCCTGCAACAGTTATATCTCCATCAGCGGGATTAAGATCAACACCATTGAGTGTATAACTTTGCGAACTTGATGGTCCAGCGCCTTCAACATATGTAAATCCTGTTAAAGTATCTGGGGTAACACTGATAACTGGTGTTACTGCCGCTACCAAGTTCCAGTAATTTGCAGCCATCACTTTATCGATATCAACCTGTGGAGTTGAACCTCCATTTACACCACTCGTGTATGCTTGTCGGAAAAAGAGTCTGGAAATATCTGCAGGTTCAGTTCCAGCAGCAACTGAAACCGCATCTGCAGGCGGCTCAGTTCCATCCAGAACAGGATTTATCCATACTGAAGCAATATCATTCGTACCGCCCGGTATAAATTCATAGCTGAATACAATAAGATACGTCGTCCCAATTGAATACTCTCCTGAAGCCCAGGTAGTAGCAGAACTAGATACAGCTCGAATACCTAGTAGAAAAGTACTATCATTTGTTGATCTCTTAATACTAAAGCGCCCCACATAATTAGATGTACTTGTTGAAGGTAGAAAACCGGCAAAATAATCTCCATTGGTTGAAGAATTTGGCCACAACCTTGTTGTATCAACTACATTGATAAGCATTGACCCATATACTGTTTCAGTTTGGTTAGGAAATGTGCGCAGAACGTCTTCTGCAGAGGAGGTATTTGTAACCAAAGTAATTTTTCCAGAATCTGCACCTGCAACCTGATATCCTGGATAATTTAAACCTTCGCTAGATACTTGAATTAAGTATCCTGTACCACCAAAGTTGGTCCAGTTACTATCACTTACATTAGCACCACCACCAGCACTTGTCAATTGGCCTAAAGGATAATTAAAATTTTCTTCAAAAAATACTGTCGGTGGTTCAATAACTCTCCCCACTGTCCATAGTGAAAATGAAGTGACACCCGGAGCAGTAATTTGGTGAACTCCGCTCACATCAATTCCATTCACATCGGATGCTTCTAACCAGTTTGAACCAGAATCTGTTGATTTAAAAACAATGGCTTTTGTAAGATTAACACTATTGTCATCACCAGAAGCCCAATTGAAAGTAACATCTCTTCCGGCAGCTGGTGGATTATCTGATATAATATCCCAACTTCTATTTATTGCCGTAAATAATGAACTACTCGGGGCAGTTCCTGACGTCCTGATTACTGTTACAGTACCAAGGCTATCTGCCCCTGAATTTAGATAAACTCCAATTCCACCTAATGTAGATGAACTTGTATCAACTGTTTGGGTTGTCTTAATTAAACCAGTTACATAATTTGTGTTTGTTTCAACTAGAGAAGCACCCGTCGCTATTGTGGCCGTATCAGTAACTGTCACTGGTGCATTTAGTGTAACACCAACAGGATTATTAATAGTCAATTGATATACAGAAGATGGTAGATCAGAACCAGTTACCTGAGCTTCCGTCCCAACGTAAGTATATCCTGCAGAAGAAGGAAATGTCCTAACTGCAGTTCTGATTTGTCCTGTAGTCGGATCCAACCCATCAGCCATAGCAATTTCAATTTTTCCGTTAGGACCAAGTGTAAAAGATCCGTCTCCGCTTATAATACCTGGATTAGTGTATGTGGTTGTAGTGAGACGAATATTTTCATTTACAGTTAGTGTGCCAGTGCTATTAACAACTATGCTGGGTGTGCCGAAAAGACTGCGTAAAGTAATAATTCCACCGACTAGAACGGTACCATCAATGTTTATTGTAGGAGCAAAATCTGTAACGTTAGTACTAACACTTGAAGCTGTGGTAAGATCTGCGCCTTCTATTGTTGTCAACGAAGCGCCTGTGTTTATATTTAGAGTTGTTATATTTTGTCCGATACCATTTTGAAATTGGAAAGCAGCACCTTGATAGCTCAAGGTTACATCACCGGCAATAGTAACTGTAGCACTTGCCGTAACACCACCTGCCCTAATTTTGGCAAACTTAATATCTGTACCAACAATTGTCTTTATTGTTGGAATTCTGTTATCTATAGAAAGACCATCAGTTCCAGTACCCATTATTCCATTGTTGATTATGGAGTCACCATAACATCTAATATATCTTAGATTTCCTGATACAAGATTATCACCATCTGCTGTTAACACACCTCCGGAGTTTACAGTCAAATTAAGGCAATTCATTGTACCGCTAGGAACGGTTACAGTATCACCACTTGCAATAATAACATTAGATCCTGTACCTGGGACTGAACCACCGATCCAGGTCGTTCCAACATTCCAAGCTCCAGACTGAGCAGAAACAATCTGTCCAAAAGAAATTGTTGAAATGGTTAGAAGAAAAAAGAAAACTGAAAGTAAGGTCTTTTTCATAAATACCTCTATGAAGATTAAAGAATTGAATTAATAAATGAGTAAGCACATTTAAATTGAAGATTTTACTATATTTTAGAGTAAGCACATTTAAATTGAAGATTTTACTATATTTTGGTGTTACCGTATAATTTAAGAAATAAGGCATTATATTATAAAATAAGAATATTATAAATATTCCCCAAGAACTTTTTACAATATTGATTTTATAGTAATTCGCTTGATTATTCCATATTAAATAAATAGCTTTTTTGGTGAAATTTTATTCTAATAAGGCATTATAAAAATATTCATTTAATTTTAGAACTTTTAGAAAATAACTGTTTGTTTCCTGTAAAACACATGTAATTACTTAGATATTATATCATTATTAAACATTAATTTAGCTTATCTAATATTATGATTACTCCAGCTGAAAAAGATTTAGCACTTTCTCAAATACTTGAAAGTCCTGATTTTAAAGATACCAAGAGGTATCAAGACCTGTTAATTTATCTTGTTGAGGAATCTTTGAAGGGGGAAATAATCAAAGAAACAACAATTGCATTTGAAATATTTGGAAAAGATAGCAGTTTTAACGCGAGTGAAGATCCATCAATAAGAGTCTATATTAGTAACCTTCGCAAAAAACTTGAGCATTATTATTTAACCACTAAGGATGTTTTTCCATATAAAATTGATATCCCTAAAGGACATTATTTAGTTAAATTCATCCCCTTCAAACCAAATATACTAGCAAATAAAAATGGCATTTTTCAGACTTCTTTTTTTCTTCTTGTCATTGCTTTATTGATTATAATTATTCTCTTTCAATTTTTTTATAATAAACAAGGGAATACTACTCAAGAACCTGCCGAATCTAATAATCCTGTTTGGTCAGAATTTTTCCTAAGCAATGGTCTTCCTACAATGATTGTGCTTGGCGATTATCTTTTTTTATTTGAAAAGAATAAGAGTCTTAGCGGAGGATATTTTGTAAGAGATCCTAGAATCAATTCTGAAGAAGATTACAGACAAATAATAAGAGAAAATCCAACTTTAATTAATCAGTTTTCAATTCTTAATTTTACATATTTACGTCCAAGTGCTACCTGGGGTTATACCGAGGTTATACAAATATTAAATAATTCACCCAATAAAATTATTTTAAAATTAGCCTCTCAGTTTAAATGGGAGGATTTTCAAACGCATAATGTTGTCTTTATTGGATCGTTTAAGACTTTGTATGAACTAAGTAAATTTTTTCCAAAACTAAATATAAAATATAACTCTTATCCCCCGTTATTAAACATATTAAATGAGAAAGGTGATACTTTAGAAACTTTTGATCCACATGATTTGGTTGGGGGTAATTATCAAAAAGACTATGGGGTAATATTAAAACAGAAAGGTCCTAATAATAATGTAATTTTATTTTTAATGGGCTTTGACGAAGTAGGAATTATTGAAGCTGCAAAAGCATCTACTGATCTCAATTTCGTATCCAAAATAAGAGAACAATATAATTTCACACAACCTGATTCTTCTTGGTTCTTTGAATTAATTATTGAAACCGAGGGAATTCATCAGACAGGTTTTGAATCAAAAATAAAATTTTTTAGAATGGAGGGGGTTAAATTATAAGTCTTATTCTAGAATAAATAACAAAAGAAACTTCCCTTATTATTATTACTTAATAATTTTCACAGATAATATCTGGTTTTTATTTTTAAATCCTCCCAAGCACTTTATCAAGAATCAAATTTGTTAGAGCTCCTGAATCTCCTGTGCTCGGACTTTTTCCATTACCTAATAACTCATTAACAATAAGTTGAATTAAAGGAAGTTGTACGTATTTTGGATTTGGAATATTAAATTCCTGAATTTTATCATTGTTAACTAATACTATAGGCCTATTATCAAAATACGAATAAGATATTTTTCCATTTGAACCAATTATTTCTGTCTGATCAAAATTTGCATCCGTATTAAAGCACCATAATCCTACTCCTTGAACACCATTAGTAAATGAAAATTGAGCATTTACAATATCTTCAACTTTATAAAATTTACTTTGGTTCACTGCGATACCTTTTGCATAATCTATCGGGCCAAAATAAAATTGGACTAAATCAATCATGTGAGAACCCAAATCAAAAAAATAGCCGGCGCCAGCAATAGTGGGATCAATTCTCCAATTAAAATTAACTTGCTGGTCTTTATTAATGAACTGCTTATATAGACGCATGTTTATAGCCCTAATATCTCCTATCAAACCATTATCTAACATTGATTTTATCTTTAAAAACTTTGGCAATGCTCTTCTATAATATGCAGTAAAAATTGGAACATTGGCTTTTTTACCAGCTTCGATAATCTCTTGACATTCAAAATAATTAAGAGCCATTGGTTTTTCGATGTAAACTGGTTTTCCAGCTTTTATAACTTCAAGAGCATATTCCTTGTGAGTAGAAGGTGGTGTAGCAATATAAACTGCGTCAACCCCCGGATGGTTAATTAGAGACTCAGCATTATCATACCAGTTTTGCACATTATGTCGAATTGCATAATCTTTTGCCAAGCCTCCATTTCTTCTCATCACCGCTATTAATTCTGATCTTAAGGCTTTCTGAAAGCCAGGTCCACTTTTTATTTCGGCGACATCACCACATCCAATTATTCCCCATCTAATAGATTGCATAATTTATTCAATTTACCTACAATTAAGATTTAATAAGTGTATTTTTAATTCGAACATAGTTACTTTAATAAATGCAAATCTTGCAACCAATTTAAAAAATTTGATTTCCAAGCTGATACAGCTCCGCCATAAATACCAAGCCCAAAACCATGCCCACCTTTAGAATAAATATGCAATTCTGATTCATTTTTATTTTCTAATGAATTAAAAAGTCCAACACTATTTTCTGGTGGGGCTGTTATGTCATCGCTACAGGTTACTATGAATATTGGTGGAAATTTTTGAAAATCAGCTCCTTCAAAATCATTATCTAGTGCTGCATATATTAAAGCCATGAAATTAGGATTATTGTTCGCTTTAATTTGATTATCGCTATCACTATTAATTGTAACTTCCAAAGTCGTACATAATAGAGCTGCCAAATGGCCCCCAGCTGAGAAACCGATAACTCCAATTTTATCAGTATCAATTTTCCACTCTTTTGCATTTCTATGTACTATCCTGATTGCTTCTCTAGCATCTGAAAGGATGCTATTTCTTAATTTCAAATTTGCATTCATACCACGAATCGATACTTCTTGCGGTGCTGTACGATATTTAACAACGATACCTGTTATTCCCTTAGAATTTAACCATCTTGCAACATCATACCCCTCTTTATCTATAACAATTCTATGATACCCACCACCTGGGAATATTAGAATAGCAATACCTGTATTGATCTCCTCAGGAGCAAGTAAGACTGATATTGTCGGATTATTTACATTTGAGATTGACCTATTTAGGCCAAATTCATTTAGATCAAAATTTCTATTTTCAATTTTTTCAATATCATTCTGGTTAAAATAATTTGTGATATCAGACTGCCAGATTTTTTTCTCTATCATCGTGGATTGCGAAAAAATGTTGGGATTAAATAACCTTAAAATTAAAATAATTAAGGGATACAAGACTAAATATTTTATTACCATAATAATTCTTAGAAATAAATCTTAATTAAATGTTTAAGAAAGTTAGTTTATTTTATTTATTCTAGCCAATGATATAAAGTAAAAAATTCTTGTGCCATAAAATCAGAATTAAAAATATTATCAATTATTTTTTATTTCTGGTCTTACTATGAAACAGGATTTCTTTTTGAGGGAAGGTCACCCTATTCTAAAGAGAAGTTACATAAGTCCAAATGTTTTTGATTGACCTGCCCCCCAAAAGCGATCGACTATAAAATTAAAATCAAAGGAGAATAAAATATTATGATAGAACCATTTTTTTTAGATTAGGAAAATGATTTTGTTGAAGTAAAAATTAGGGGAGGCAACTCCCCTATTCTGATCTCTCATCAATATTATTCAGGATCCTCTAATACTTAATAAATCAAATCAATTTATTATTTTTATATATACATTCTCCATTTTTTATTCTAAATATTGTGGAGTTACTATGAAAATCAGGATTTTTCTTTTCTCAATTTTTCTTTTTAAAGCATTTATTTATGCCGGTTCACTAGATAGTGTCCTTGTTGGACCGGGCGTGATTCAATATCATCACGTAATTGATTCAGGTCCCTGGAATATAAATGTTATAAAGATCGATATTCAAAACTCGTGGTTAAAACTTCAATCAGTTAAATCTGGTGATAAACTAACGGCTTTTGAAAAAACATCTTCAATGGCAGCTCGAAACAATTATGAGGGACACAGAGTTGTAGCCGCAATCAATGGGGATTTTTATAATACAAGCACGGGTGAGCAGATAGGGACACAGGTTGCAAGCGGCGAACTGCTGAAAGTTACAAGTGATTGGTTAAACATTGCTATGGATGTTGATAAAAATCCAATGATTGGATTACAAAGCTTTTCAGGTTCTGTAATAACAAATGACAGTATAAAAAATATTTCCGGTGTAAATAAAATCCGTAACACAGACGAATTGATTATTTACAATTCCTTCAAGGGTACAACTACTTCAACCAATCAATTTGGAACTGAAGTTCGTGTTATCCCAATAGATAACTGGCTCGTTAACGACACAATCAGGTGTATTGTTGATACATTAGTGACAGGTATCGGTAATATGTCCATCGGTACAAACAAAGCTGTGCTTTCTGGTCACGGAATATCCGGTGCGTTTTTATTAAACAATCTTTTTAAAAATGATACGATTAAAATTGTTCTAAACCTGAATCCTGCATTACCAAAACTTGAGCAGCTTATCGGTGGAAATACTTGGCTTGTACATAATGGAATTGCAAATTCTGATAACGGTGACCGTCATCCACGAACGTCTGTTGGATTTAACGAAGATTCAACTCAATTTTATATGTTTGTTGTTGACGGAAGGCAGCCCGGACTAAGCGTTGGGATGTCTTATAAAGAACTTGGTGATTATATGAAATCGTGGGGTGTATATCAGGGATTGAATCTTGATGGAGGAGGATCCTCTACTATGGTTGTAAGAGGAGCGGTAGTTAATAGTCCCTCTGATATTGGTGGCGAAAGATCTGTTGCAAATAGTCTTCTATTAATTAGTACTGCATCAACAGGACCACTGGCTCATATAAGAATTCAACCAGAAGAGATTTATGCCTTGGGGGGTTCTAATGTTAATCTTACTGCTTCTGGATTTGATCAGTATTTTAACCCTGTAAGCATTGCCTCTGGTAGTCTTGTCTGGAGTTGTAATCCAGCAATAGGTAGTATCACTCAGAATGGAATATTTACAGCAGCGTTCGATACAGTATCGGGGTACATTTACTCTTCTGTCGGTAATATTTATGATTCGGCATTGGTCCATCTTACCAAGATTTCTCAGATTACTTTAGAACCAAATCCCGTAATTCTGCAATCAGGACAGTCACAGCAAATGTCAGCAACTGCGTATGACAATTATAATAATATAATTCTTCTACAGCAGGCTGATTTTGAGTGGTCAGTTGTAGGTGATCTTGGCAGTATAACATCAAGCGGATATTTTACTGCAGCAAATACAGGCAGTGGAGAGATAATTGCGGAGATTGAAACAATCATTGGCGCAGCATCTCTTACTGTAGGAACATCAGCCACAATAATTATTGATGATTTTTCTGATCTTTCCGGATACACTCTGACCGGAACAAAAGTAAATCTGCCACAATGCAGTTTCGTTTATGATAGTACAAATTTTATTTCTGCTCCATCTTCAGGAAAACTTAATTACAGCCTGACCACTGGTGGCACCAGCGCTTTGTATTTGAACAAAGAAATTCAGATATCCGGTACACCTGAAAAACTGAGCATTCAGGTCTACGGTGATGGCAAAAATCATTGGCTGCGTGGTGAATTTAAAGATCTTGATAACGAAATATTCTTAATCAATTTTACGGCTGCTGATCCCGGTATTGATTGGATAAATATTTGGAAATATATTGAAGTGAACCTGAGCGATGCTGTTCCTAGCTGGGTGAATCCAAATGCGATTCTTACATTCCCGATTAAGTGGACTCGAACTTATCTTGTCGAAACAGATGATTCTAAAAAAGATGATGGCGCAATATCCCTTGATGATTTTCGTGCGCATTTTATATCCACCGGAATTGAAAGCAATGATCTTTTACCTAAGGAGTTCAGGTTATTCCAGAACTACCCAAACCCTTTTAATGGTAATTCAAGAATAAAATATTCGATTCCCCAGTCTTCAAATGTTATTATTAAGGTCTTCGATGTCCTCGGCAAAGAAATAGAATTATTAGTTAATGATGAAAAAACAGCGGGCACCTATGAAGTAAACTGGAATGCCGCTAATCTTCCAAGCGGAGTTTATTTCTACAGATTGCAAGCTGGAAATTTTGTTGAAATCAAAAAGATGATTTTGTTGAAGTAACTTTTTACCCCTTCCCTGCTAATGATAGTTGACAGGGTTTTATTTATTTAGAAAAAAATGAAAATTTCTTAAAAAAGATGGAGAGTTTTTGGAGACATTCTTAAAAAAGATTCGTTTTTAATCAAATTTCAAGGTTTTTTAGGAATAGCGGAGCGTCCCTGACTCTCCGCTAAGTTCTTATA
>BS_KBA_SWE02_21mDRAFT_10000122_pt1 | contig 26329 bp, 28 predicted proteins | sample BalSeasSWE02_21m_FD_9196 | JGI IMG/M metagenome (IMG submission 9196)
GGCCAGTACGACCCTAAGGGCTGTGCATAATTCTAATTGAGAAAATTGGCGATTTGCCGTGATCTCTGATATTAAAGATCTCATTGAGGAAGAACAAAAAAGAGTATTTTCTCTAATCAATCGTATTCTCAATCACGGCCCTCCAAACAATGAAAAGAAGTTCAGACACATAGGCGATCAAATCTACGAACTTAAAACCTCTGGTGGAACTCGGATATTGTGCTTTTATGGTGGCGAAAATTTACCCAACTCCCTGATTCTTGCTCAAGGATTTTACAAGCCGAAGAATAAAATATTGATGCGTCAAAAGAATAGGACTATGAAATGGCGCGAGGCAAATATTGAGGTAATACAATAGAGTCTATAACAAGCCAAAAGGAAATGCAATCATGAGACCAGGAGAATGGTTTAAGCAGAAATTGGAGTCGCTCAAGGAAGATTTTGACTTTCGCCTCGAAACGCTGATCTTAGATATCACCGAACAAATCTGCAAAAGGATGAAAAAGAAAGTAATCAACCGAACAAGGCTCCGTGAGCTATTGAATGTTTCTCCACCGGCTGTGTCCAAGATTTTAAATGGAAATTCAAATTTCACACTTAAAACCTTATTATCTATGTCGGATGCTTTAGGATTGGACTTGAAAATTGATTTTGTTGAAAAGAGCTCGGTGTCTTATGAAGCATGCGATAGTCATCAGTTCCATGAACCCACTTGTTATTATGATGATAGCCGCTATTTGGCTCCAGCTACGTTCGCATCGACCTCAGATGAAATCAATATCACCGCAACGCCATTAAAAAGAAAAGCATTTGTTCCCTTGACCGCAGCTCATGAAGTAATACCAATAGGAATAAGTTCGGAATGGAGACAGGCAGCATAAGCGCATCAAATAAATGGAGCATAAAAATGAAAACAAGTGAGTCGTACAAAAAGATAATCACTGAAGAAATCGACTATGCCGCAGGAATGATGGATAAGGCCGAAGATGTCGAAAAAAAATCTATTTTTTCAGTGCTATTCCAGCAACAATTCAAAGGATTTTCAACCTTGAGTATGATCCGGATCTTGTTTACGTGCATGGCATTCTTCAGAATACCTACGCTGCATTCACCCAAAGGCTTCATACGGTTAAGGCCGGAGATTCGGTTGTGCCCTTACTTGGGATACAAATTGAGAAGCTTATTGAATTTATTATGGAACTTTCGGAAAAAATCAGAAAGAATGAAGACCTCAATGGAACATTGAAAAAACTTGCTATCCTTGGCTACTCGACATCAGGAAATGGATATTATCTGTTACAGAGGGGCATACTAACATTAAGCGAATCCTAAGAAGCGGATTTGCTCGAACTTTTATTGAGGGCTCAATCTAAATACCATCGACAGTGGATAGGCCTTCTTGCTCGGTCCAACGGGACGGTACAGCTTCGTATTTTTGATTTTTAGGTCTTTTTCGATAGAAACCGTTTTAAAATATATGGAGCCGATTTTTGGGTGAGAATCTAAAATCTTGTACAAGGACTGTACAAAAACGGACTCTGTCAAAAAGGACTTACAGCGAATTGCCATAACTGCTTAATTTTACTGGTGCCGAGACCAGGAATTGAACCAGGGACACGGGAAGCTATATTCCCTTAATTACTATTCCCATCATTGGATACAAGGTGTCAGGTTTGAATTTTTTGTCTAAATTTTGGCCAAAAAAGGGTTTCAAAGAAAAAAGGACTTACGGCGATATGCCATAAGTACTTGTAATTACTGGCGCGCCCAGCAGGATTCGAACCTGCGACCTACGGATTCGTAGTCCGTCACTCTATCCATCTGAGCTATGGGCGCGTAAGGACATTCTCTATATCAGATCTTTCAGGTTCTTGCAACCGCTATATTGAAATGTCGGTTGGATTTCCATTTGGTCAGGAGTATTTTCTCAGGATTTCTTCTATGATTTTGCTGGTCGAGAATCCAGTTTCAAAGGGAATGCTGATCACCTGGCCTCCATTTTGCCTGACTGTCTCTGCTCCGATAATCTGATCCTCGGCCCAGTCTCCACCCTTGACAAGGATATCCGGCAACAGGTGTTGAATGACGACCAGTGGATTGTCCTCATCAAAAATCAGCACCATGTCTACGGATTGCAGGGCTGCGATGATTTCGGCCCTGGAGTTTTCCTCAAGGATCGGCCTTTTGTTGCCCTTGATGGCTCGAACGGAACGATCACTGTTGATGGCCACGATCAGGAAATCCCCCAGGTTTCGGGCAGCTCTGAGGTAGCGAACGTGCCCCGGGTGCAGGATATCGAAGCAGCCGTTGGTGAAAACGACCCGTCTGCCTGATTTTTTCAGATTTTGCCGTTCTTTACCGGCCCGGTCAAGAGGCTTTATTTTTTCTGTGGTTGATTTCATATTTGTAAGACCATTTCTTTCCAGACCCTAATAGGCCGCGGCTCGTGCCAGCGTGACACAGAAAATCCTGTTGGCTCCCCCTTTCCTGAGAATTTTCGAACAGGCATTGAGGGTATTGCCGGTCGTTGAAACATCGTCCACCAGCAAAATATTCCTCTCCCTTATCCTATTCTCATTTTCCAGTTTAAAAGCGTTTTTCACATTTTGCTGTCTCTGCTTCTTCCCAAGCCCCGTCTGCGGTATTGTTTTTTTGATTTTTCTCAAGGACAGGTAATCCAGCTCCGCTCTGAGCTTTTCCGCCGTATGTCTTGCCAACAGCAGGCTCTGATTGTAGCCGCGTTCTCTCAACTTTCCGGGATGAAGAGGAACGGGTATGACCAGAAAGCCAGCGGATGCCTCTCCCAGCCAGTCTTGCGCGAACCGACCCAGCAAAGGCCCCATCGATTTGGCTAAGCTGGTTTTTCCATGGTATTTCAAATGATGAATGGCCTCAAGAAGACTTCCTTCATAGAGATATGGGGCCCCGGCTGCAGCGTATGCAGGGGGATTTCTCAGACAATCTTCACAGGGGTGATCTTCCAAAACCTCCGAGGAGAAAGGGGCGCCGCAAAGGGAACACAAAGGAGATGAGAGTGGATGAAAGCCTGCGAGGCAAGAATGACAGAGGGAAAGGGCACGGGTGTTTCCCTTAAGAGGGGCTTCCCATAGAAAAGTCCCGCAGACTCCGCATCGTGGGGGGTATATGATGTCGAGGATCTGTCTGAGAATTTTCATGGGTTTGGCCCCAACAACTCAATGGCTGTCGGTTTCTTCCTTGAATTCGGTTCCCCTGGGGGCTTGATTTTTGAATTCTTCAAAGGAACAGTCCCTGTTAATCCCCCTGCAGGCGGTTTTGGCCATTTCCCAGGTATGTTTATCGTTTACGTTCGCTGGAAAATAGGGCCAGAGATCACACCTGCCCGGTTTGACAGGATGGATTCCGCATCCTCTGATTTCCCTGTCAAAGAAAATACAAAAATTATTGTTTCCGGCTTTGAGATAGGTTTGGCCATTTCGCTCCTGGCAGAATTCCCTCAGGAATCGGGAGACACTGATCTTGAGAAAACCGGCAATGTTTTCTTTTTCCCTGTCCAGGACGAAAATGCCGCCTTCACCATAGCAGCACTCCCCGCACATGCGGCATTCAAATACTTTCTTCATATTTTTCTTATCATCTCGTCAACGTTCCAGTCAACCAGCAGTCGCAACCTTGTATCCATTCCTTTTTTTCTGTAAATGAGATGTCCGTTTTTGATCCCATAGTTAAAAAGATCCCTTGTGAGGGCCACATCCTGACTGCAGTAATGTTCCAGTTTTTCCATCTGCCCTTGCCTGAACCATTCAACGGCTTTAAGCCCATCTGCGGATTTGTTCGAGTTCAGGGTTTCTTTTGCCAGGTGGTCAAGCCCGACCCTGAAACCGAGCCGTTCATGAATGTCCTGGAGGATATCGAATGTGGGCAGCTTCAGGAGATCTTTCTTTGTATAGGCGCTCAGAACCCGGTAGTCAAATCGTTTCACATTGAAACCGACCACCAGGTCCGCTTTTTCTAAATGGCTGATCAGGTCATCTACCTTGTCTTCAAAAAACGTGAAAAACCGGTTTTCAGCCGTGTCGAAAAGGACGGCCACGGAAACCCGCATCAGATGCGTATTCATCCAGCCCCCCACGTCCTGGGCCAGTTTCTGCGTCTCCAGATCGAAAAAAACCATGCGATGGATGCCGGCCGAAGTATGTGGCGCCCAATCAGGTGGAATTTCGGGTGGACTGTTTCTTTCTGTATCCTGGTCGTCCGGGACCATCTCGCTGAGGGGAATATGTCCCAGAAGGCCTTTCAGAATGAGAAGAGCCGCTTGCTTATCCAGTGGTTTGTTGCCGGATCCGCACTTGGGTGAATGAATGCAGGAAGGGCAACCGTTCTCACAGCCGCAGTCCCTTACATGGCGAAATGTGGTTTCAAGCAATTCGGAAATGATTTCATATCCTCTCTGGGCAAGGCCGACTCCACCCGGATATCCATCGTAGATGAAAATGGCGCTCTTTCCCACCTGTTCATGAAAGGGGTAGCATATGCCGCCGATATCGTTTCTGTCGCAGAGGGCAAAGAGAGGGAAAATTCCGATGGCCGCATGTTCGATGGCATGAATGCCACCCATAAAATGAAGTTCTTTCCTTTCAATGAAGGCTTTGATGGCATCCTCTATCTCAATCCATATCCCGACGGTCTCAAAGATCAGAGGGGGAAGTTCAAGAGGGTAGACCCCTAACAATCCCTGTCCCGGAAGGGCTCTTTTTTCATATTCGGTGACCAGTTCCGTCACTTTCAACGTACCCTGTCGGATAACGAACTGACCCTCGGGTTTCGCGCGATCTATCCGGATGATCTCCGTTTCTTTTTCGCTGCGGGTTCGCGTAAAGTATTCGAGTTTCGACTGTTGGACTACGATATCTCTTTTATCCAACAGAAGCTTGTCTACCACATATTGCCGTGCCCGGTGAAGGTATATGGCGCCTGGATGGCATTCCTTGAAAGCCCTGATCCCATCCACCGTTCCAATGGCCTGCCCGGTTTCCTTTTCAAAAATGGTGTATGGTTCTCCCGCTGAACGGATATTTACGGTGAGGTGGGGGTTTCTTCGGCTTGGGAACCATGCGGGCTCTCCCTCTGCGGTTCGGTTCAAGTGGCCTGTCCTTTCCAGATGGTCGAGATGTTGCTGCAGTTTCTCCGGCCAGTATTGGCTGTCGTGAAGGGTAATCGGCCTTTCCGCGGCCGCGCACGGCAGATGGGCCCTTACCACATAAGGGTTTTCAGGGTCCAGGACTGCTGCTTCAAAGCCTCTCTCAAAGAGTTCATCGGGATGGGTCATGAAATACTGGTCCAGCGCATCAGGCTTTCCCACCAGTATGATCATGGACTCACGGCCGGAACGGCCCACCCGTCCACCCCTTTGCCAAGTGTTGATGATGGTGCCGGGATATCCTACCAGGAGACAGATGTCTAAATAACCGATGTCGATCCCCATTTCAAGGGCGCTCGTGGAAACAACGCCCAGGAGATTGCCCGTTGCCAGTTTTCTCTCTATCTCCCTCCTTTCTTCGGGCATGAAGCCTGCCCGGTAGGAGCTGATTTTTGTTCTCAGCTCGGGGGAGAGCTTTGAAACCCACAGATGAATCAGCTCGGTCACTTTTCTGGACTGGGTGAACACAATGGTCCGGAAACCCCTGCTGACACAGTCTATGAAGAGCTTGGCCGACGAGAAATTGGCGCTGGTTTCAGGGTTCAAAAAGACCACATGCCGGCCTGTTCCGGGGGATCCTGTTTCCTGAACTACCTTCACTTCTTCTCCGATAAGGTTTGATCCGAATTCCTTCGGATTCCTCACCGTGGCGGAAAGGAGAATGAACCGGGGACTGGATCCATGAAATCTGCAGAGCCTTTTCAGCCTTCGGATAATCTGATTCAAGTGGGATCCGAAAATGCCCCGATAGGTATGGATTTCATCAAGGACTACAAAAGACAGATCTTTCAGGAATCTTTCCCAGCTCTGATGGTGTGCGAGAATGCCCTTGTGCAACATGTCAGGGTTTGTGAAAAGGATATTCGGGGGATTCTGGCGAATTTTCTTCCGTCTGTATGGTGGGGTGTCTCCATCGTAGATCTCGGCGGTGATGGCTTCCCCGGCTAACATATTAAGCCAGGCGGTCAACCCTTTCATCTGGTCCTGTTCCAGCGCTTTTAAGGGAAAGAGGTAAAGCGCCCGGGTATCCGGTTTCCTGAGAATCTCTTCCAGGATCGGGAGGTTGAAGATCAGGGTTTTTCCACTTGCGGTGGGGGTTGCCGCCAGGACATTGTTCCCTTTTCGCACAAGCTCTATGGCCTCTGCCTGGTGGCTGTAGAGTCCCTTGAGGCCAAACGTTTGGATTGCCTTTCCCATTGCTTCACCCATAGGTATGGGCGGCCCATAGACTGCCGGGCGTGAAGGCAGATATCGATGGTGAACAAAGGTGCTTTGGTAATCGGGATGGCTTTTTAAATAGTCAACGAAGTTCCCTAATTCCATGTTTTGGTGTTTCTTCACTGGGGGCCTGATGAGTCAGCTTGAATGGATCGTAATCTAAGCCTCGTCTTTAACCGGTTTACCGAATTTTTTCCGAAGGGCGTCCGCTATTTTCTGATCGTTTTTTATTATCGAATCGGATAATTTCCGTTCAGCTTTTTCATTAACACCCTTGAGAATATCGTGCATGAAGGTATCGTTTTCCGAGCTCCAGGAACTCCAGCCATCTATTCCGATGTATTCATCGTAGGAAGTTTCATAAAAAGGGTCATGAATTCGAACGCCTTTTTCCCCATCATACTCGTATCGAACATGTTTTACATCAAACAGATCAAAATCATTTTCCGTTAATCCCATGGATTTTAAAAGTGTCTTGTGCTCTTCCTTGATAGGCATATGCGAATCTCCAAATTGTTTCACTCGTCACTTGTACTGCTTTGAATCCGTTCCAGTTCTTCTTGAAGTTNTTCCCATTCAAGAAAACAACCGTCCANNTTTTCTCGCAGGTTCTTGTATTCGGCCAGCAGGGGAACGGATCGCTCCTGGTCCCGGAAAATGTCGGGATCGGCCAGATTTTTTTCTACTTCCTTTTGCCTGGCCTCCATTTTTGCTATGCGATCCTCCAAGCGAGTCAGGTTGTCCCGGATCGGTTTGACACTGTTGTGAATCCGTTGCCGTTTCTCCGCATTTTCCCGTTTTTCCCTTTTTATATCTTCTCTTTTTTTACCGGCAGTTTTTTCCAGGCAGACCTTTTCATCGTCATGCGTGCTTTTGTGTGCTTTGCTTTCAACGGTGTTTTTCTCTTTTTCTTGAATGCTGAGAAAGTATTCATTCAGACTTCCCGGATACTCCACAATTCCCTGTTCAACCACATCCCATATCTTTGTGGCAAGGCTGTTGACGAAAGACTGGTTATGGGACACAAATAGGAGCGTTCCACTGTAATCCTTCAGGGCATCGATGAGTGTTTCAGAGGATTGGATGTCAAGGTGGTTTGTGGGTTCATCCATCAACATGAAGTTTCCAGGTTTCACCAAAAGCCTGGCAAGGGAAACCCTTGCCCTTTCGCCCCCGGAGAGGACATTGATTCTCTTGTCCACATCAGCGCCTGAAAAGAGAAAGGCGCCGCAGACGGATCTCACAAAACCGATGGTTGCTTCAGGGACCGCCTTGTAAACCTCTTCCACTACGGTTTTCCCCGGGTCCAGCATGTCGGAATGGTGTTGGGCGAAGTAGGCAATATCTACTTCGTGCCCCAGAGAGATTTCCCCTGAATCAGGCAGCATTTCTCCCGCAATCATTTTCAGCAGGGTGGTCTTTCCGCAACCGTTCGGGCCGATGATGGCGATTCGGTCGCCTCGCAGAATGGTCAGACGCAGGTCCTTATAAAGGATATTCTTGCCAAAACTTTTTGAGAGGTTGCTGATGGTGGTTACCACTCTGCCGCAGTGGGGCGCATCGGGAAAGGAAAAGTGGATGGTTTTGTTGGAACGGTGGGTCTTTACCATTTCCATTTTTTCAATCAGCTTGATTTTGCTCTGTGCCTGCCTCGCCTTGGTGGCCTTGGATCTGAATCGGTCAATGAATTTTTGCGCATCCTTGATTTTCTGCTCCTGATTTCTCGCTTTTGCTTCAATCGATTTGACCTCTTCCGATCGAGCTTTCAGGTAATGATCATAATTACCCGAATAGGACTTCATGCCTTCCGTTTCAAAAGATACGATGCGGTTCACCTGTCGATTCAGAAATTCCCTGTCGTGGGATACCAGGATCATGGCGCCTCGATGGTTTTGAAGATATTGCTCCAGCCATCGGACGGAGGGCATATCAAGATGATTGGTGGGCTCGTCAAGAAGGAGAAGATCCGGTTTCTGGTAAAGGAGACTTGCGAGGGCTGCGCGCATTTTCCAGCCGCCACTGAGCGCCGAGATGGGCATTTCAAACTGATCTGCTTTAAATCCCAGGCCCAGCAGAATTTTTTCCGCTTCGTGATGGGGAAATTCCAGATCGACCCGGTTTATTTCGTGGTGTATCTCGGCAATTTTTCTTCCTGTGATGGCTTGATCTTCTTTATTGGAGCAGGAATCGAGTGCTTTTTCCGCCTGATTCAGCTCCCTCGTTAAAGCGAGTCTGCCCGGGATGGAGAGAATGACCGACCGAAGCAGCGAATTTGAGGATGTTTCCTGTATGTCCTGTGGGAGGTAACCCACACGGGAGCCTTTTGAGATGTTAACGGTCCCATGATCGGGTGAAATCTCCCCCATGAGAATACGGAGCAGGGTTGTTTTTCCTGAACCGTTCGGTCCCACAAGACCGATTCTTTCTCCCTGCTCCACACTGAAATTGACTTCATCAAAGAGCGCTCTTTCAAGGAAATGGAGGGATACTTTTATTGCGGTGACAAGGCTCATTCAGTTATCTATCGTCTCGTATTAAAATTGGTTTGTTCGACGTCCAATGTCCTACGTCGATTGAAACACCCATTTCTCGTCCCCGCCCGCCTCGCATGGACTGTTATGTCGGCGCCAGGCACTCTCCCTGCCTTTCGTATCCCTATCTATCGAGGGGAAAACGGGGAAAAGGCATTGGTGGGCAGGTGCTCCCGCGTGGGAATGCGCAAAATGTATGCCTCTATATAATCTTTTTTATTGTTTTGGCAAGGGATATGAAAATGGAATGGCAACTGTAAGCGATTGAAAGTATAAGGGGCGAAAAGTGATGAGTTTGACGCATTCGACATAGGATCTTGGACTTTGGACATAGGACATCAGACCTTGGACATCTATTATCGGGCAAATGAAGACATCTCTGCTTTGTGTGGAAACGGGCTTGGTACTAACTTCGCCCATTTGATCCAATTAGTCGAGAGTACATTCGGAAGGTCATAATCCTAGTCATAATCCTAATCCTAATCGTAATCCTAATCGTAATCCTAATCGTAATCCTAATCGTAATCTTACTCTTTTACGGCCTATTTTAGAGCTACGCGATTATGATTACGATTAAGATTATGAGTAAGGAAATAAATCTAATGGACCACGTTAGAACCAAGCCCGTGGAAACCTTGTCTTATGGGCAATTTGATGGTAGCATGGGACCGGGAGTGGCGCTTATGTGTTGTGCCCATCTTTTGATTCTACACATGGAGGAGATCGGTTATGGAACCCATACAGCAGACATTGGGGCAGACTATCGGAGAAACAGCAGAAAACTTCCCGAATAATGACGCAATCGTTCATTCTGAAACCGGGGTGAGATTTAGCTACGGGCTCCTGTGGTGGGAGGTGGAAAGGGCTGCGAGGGGTTTTATGAAATTGGGGGTCCGGAAAGGGAGCAGGGTCGCTCTCTGGGGGCCAAATATCTCCGAGTGGATTATTTCCATGTTAGCATTGGCAAGAATCGGGGCCATTTTCGTACCCATCGACCAGGATGTAGACCAGGCACAGCTCAAGGTCGTATTGGACCAGCCTGAATGCGAGGCGATTGTTCTCACGGCAGGTCTTGAAGCCGATGAGTATTTGGGGGCTGTTATGGAAGTCCGGGACGAACTTGCCTGCCTGAAAAACCTGATTTTGATATCCGACAAATCTTTTAACGGCGCCATCCCGTGGAGCGATCTGACGGCAATGGGTGAAGGTATTCACAGAGAAGACTTCGTGGGGGCTGAAGGGATGGTCAAGCCGGAAGATCCTGTTGCCATCATGTACACCTCTGGCACTACCGGAACACCCAAAGGGGTGGTGGTGAATCATGCGGGATTGTTGAATAAGTGTCTGTCATCCACGAGGCGTCAGGGAATGACAGACCAGGACCGATTATGCCTCTTTTTTCCTCTTTTCCATATGTTTGGAAATACCTGCATCGCCCTTTCCGGATTGTTGAGAGGAGCTTCCATCGTGATGCCCTGCAAAACCTTCGAACCCCGGAGAATTCTGCGTGCAATTCACGAAGAAAAGTGTACGGCGGTGTATGGTTCTCCTTCCATGTTGACAGGGCTTGTGGATCACCCCGATTTCAGACAGAAGAGATGGAAAACGGTCAAAAGGGGTGTTGTGGGTGGGGCGCCATGCCCTGAAAAACTGATGAGGAGACTGGTTGAAGAGATAGGTATTTCCGGGCTTACGGTCGGGTACGGGATTACGGAGACGTCCTCGTGGGTGACCATGACCGATCCGGATGACCCCATTGCCTTGAGGGTGGGGACCATCGGCAGGGCGCTTTCCTGCAATGAGGTGAAAGTTGTGGATACAAAAACCGGTGAGGATCTTTCCGTGGGACAGCAGGGGGAGCTCTGTACCAGAGGATTTCTCATGATGGAGTACTACAAAATGCCTGGGGCTACTGCTGCCGCCATAGACAAGGAAGGATGGTTCCATACTGGTGATATGGGAGTGGGCGATGAAAAAGGATATTTCAGGATTACCGGTCGCCTGAAAGATGCGGTTATAAGGGATGGTGTTGAAATCTATCCGGTAGAAGTGGAAGAAATCCTGTATCGGCACCCGGGGATATCGGAAGTTCAAGTTTTTGGTTTCGAACACAGGAAGAGGGGGCAGGAACTTGCTGCCTGGGTCAGGGTGGAAAAGGGGGCGGATTTATCTCCCATTTCTCTGGCCGCATTTGCCAGGGACCATATACCGAATGCCTCCCTGCCGCATTTTTTTAAAATTGTGACCCAATTTCCCATGACAAAAAGTGGAAAAGTACAGAAATTCAGAATGGGCGAAATGGCGGTTGCGGAGTACGCGGCGGATTTGAGTTGAGTTTCACGCCGGAAGTTTCTGCAACCAGTTTCTGTGTTCAACCATGATGCACTGATCCATAATTACCTGCAAACCGGCTTCCCGGGCCTTTTTTGCTGCGTCCATGTGAATGACGCCTAACTGCATCCATACGACCTTGATTCCCGCCTCAATGGCTTGATCGACCACAGGCGGCACCCTGGCGGGATTGAGAAACAGATTCGCCATATCCACTTGAAAAGGAATATCCGAAAGGCTTTTGTAGCAGGTCCGGCCCAGGATCTCTCTCTGTCCGGGGTTCACCGGGACAACTTCATAACCGTTCTTTAAAAGGTATCTTGCCACCTTATTGCTGTCCCTGGATTCCTTGGGAGACAGGCCTACAACAGCTATTTTTTTGCACTGTTGAAGGATTTGCGACCATTCCTCGGGCCTGGGTTTCAGGCCCGTCAGCGAATGCAAGACATCTTCCATGGTTTCCTTCTTACCAGAGCATCAACTACTGCAGTAGATTTTTTACTGCATCGGCTTTCTTTTTTACTTCCATGACCTTTTTTACAACAGGGACCTGCTCCAGTGCTTTTTCAGCCATCTTGCTCTGAAGAAGAGGAGTGTCGCTTTCCGCTTGAGACGGTTTATCCTCATTGGCTGCCGTATCCGGTGAGGTCTTACTCAATTCCTTTTTAACGTTCCTGAACTCCCGTATGGCGCCGCCCAGCCCTTTTCCCACATCAGGAAGACGTTTGGCGCCAAAAATGAGAATCACAATGACTGCAATAATAATTAATTCCGTAGGACCAAGCCCGAACATACCTATTACCTCATTTTATTCCTGATTCAATTTAGAAACTCCACAGGTCCCTCGTTTTCTTCTCTCGATTCGATGGAACCGATACGGTATGCCGTTTCTCCCATCGCTTTCAGTCGCAGCAATATCTCGTCAGTCTCTTCTTCTTTCACCACAATGAGCAGACCAAGGCCGTTGTTGAACGTAAGCATCATATCATCATCAGAAACCTGTCCCGCTCTTTTGAGATATTGGAATATGGGGTGGGGCGCCCATGCCGACCTGTCAATGACCGCTTTACAACGTTGAGGCAATATGCGAGGTGGATTGTCGACCAGTCCTCCTCCTGTAATGTGGCATATTCCGCAGATTCGGAAATCCCGTGTCAAATTCCGAATCGGCCTCGCGTAGATGCGGGTGGGTTCCAGGAGTTCCTCTCCAAGCGTTCGGCCGAATTCAGGGATGTAGTCGTTAACACCCATTTTGAGGTCCTTGAAAAAGATTTTTCGCACCAGTGAATACCCATTGCTGTGCAGTCCGCTCGAACGTATCCCGATCACTTGATGACCAACGGCAATCTCTGAACCATCTAACAGGTCTTCATTGTCTACGATGCCTACGACGAATCCTGCCAGGTCATATTCGTTATCGCCATAAAAACCAGGCATCTCAGCAGTTTCTCCACCTATGAGAGAGCATTGCGCCTCAATGCATCCTGCCGCGATACCCTTGACAATATCTTTCGCTTTCTGTACATCCAATTTCCCCATGGAAATATAATCTAAAAAAAAGAGAGGGGTCGCCCCCTGAACCATGATATCATTAACGGACATGGCGACAAGATCTATCCCTATGGTATCGTGTTTGTCTAACATGAATGCGATCTTGAGCTTTGTTCCTACTCCATCGGTTGATGATACAAGCACCGGGTTCTTTATGTGCTGCAAATTGAGCGAAAAAAGCCCCGCAAACCCACCGATATCCGTGATAACTCCTGATTTAAAGGTCTTGCTTACGATCGGTTTTATCAGTTCTACAAGTTTGTTTCCTGCAGCAATGTTGACGCCGGCTTCTGCATATCGCCCCGGTTTCTGTTTACCTGATTCGTGTTCTGGTTCCATTTTTACCTCAAACCTGATGGTCTCGTGAAAAGTCCCCAAAAGGCTTTTTTCGAGAGGTTTTAAGTTTTAGTCCCGCCATGGGCGGGATTAAGTGATGGATATTGCTTTTATATAGAATTCCTGAAGCCGAAATGATTCCCAAAGCCCTGTGAGGTCGGGATTCACTCCAACCCCACAGGGGACTCTTTGCCGTATCAAAGCATCGGATCTAAAGCGGAAAGAGTTGCTCAATTCTCTGTGCCAGCATGATGTCCCCGGTGGCTTTCAGCTGACCGGTCATAAATGCCTGCATGCCGTTTACTTCCTTATTAATCATCCCGACCCACGTTTCAGCAGACATGTTGAGGGTTACCGACGGTGTTTCATGGCTGCCTTCATTTACCTGGCAGGCCCCGTCCTTTACTACTACATTCCAGTTTCCTCCGCCTTCCCCTGTGATTTCAAACTGAAATACCGCATCCAGCCCCTGAGCGGCTGCAGCATTAAAAACAACGGGCATCTTTGTGAAAATATCGTTCACCTGGGTGTTCGCCATCCTTCTTCCTCCTTCGTTTTTTTTAAAGGTTGCCGTGGTTGTTCCATCGTTATTTACCGATGGGAAATTGGGAAATCCATGTTCACCAACCGCGAAATTCCGGCGCATTATAGCGTTACTGTTTTTGAAAGTCCATCAATTCCGTTACAGCACAGAAATTCTACCCTTTATTAAATATTTTTTTCACAAGTGCCCAAAAAAGTTTTGACAAGGGCAATTTTATTTTGTAAAAGGCCATAGCTTTGGTGACTACAAAAGAATGGATCATCTTCTAATGAGGAAAGGACGCGCTCGACATGCTGAATATTGATGGCAGTCTCTTCGTTCAAATCGTAAATTTTCTTGTCCTGCTTTTTATCATGAACATCATTCTTTACAAGCCAATCCGGGGAATTATTGCCAAAAGGGATGAGGAGATGAACTCCCGGCGAAACAGTATTGAGGAGTATCGCAATAAGGCTGAAAAGGACCAAAAGGGAATCGAAGAAGGCCTCATTGCCGCAAGGAAAGAAGGCTTTCTTGCGAAAGAGTCTTTTAAATCCCAGGGGCTTGAAGAGGAAAAGGGGATACTGCGGGAGGCTGGTGGCTCGGTTGAACAAAAGCTGGATGCGGCGAAAAAGGAGCTTGAATCCAAGATTGTTGATGTTCGTAAATCCCTTGAAGGCGATATCCGGATGTTTTCAAGTGAGCTGGCTGAAAAGATATTGGGGAGGAGTGTTCAATGATCTGTTTTGACAACAGGAAGGTGAGAACCTTAGCGAGTGCCGGACTCACCCTTGTAATCATGCTGGCCTTCTGTGGAATTGCCCTTGCAAGCGGTGGCGGCGAAGGCGGCCATGATTCGGGCGGCCAGGTGGCAAATTTGATGTACCGGTTGTTGAACTTTGCTCTAATGGTCATCATTCTTGTGGTGGTCCTCAAGAAAGTCAACATCGGCGAATTCTTTGCCAGGCGCAAAGAAGGGATTCGTGAAAAGCTGGAAAATCTCCAGAAAGAGAAGGATGAGGCCGAAAAACGCTGCCGGATTCTTGAAAAGAAGCTGAAAGAGTTCGAAGTCCAGCGAAAAGAGATCCTTGAGCAGTTCAAGGCGGAGGGCGCCAAGGAAAAGGAAAAGATCATTACTGAAGCCATGGAAAGGGCAGTACAGATCCTGACACAGGCGGACCTTACCATAGAAAGGGAAATCCAGGGGGCCAAAGATGCCCTGAGGAAGGAAATGGTAGATCTGGCAGCGGGAAAGGCACGGGACATCATTGCCAAAGAAATGACGGATAGGGACCAGGATTTCCTGGTGGATGAATTCATTGAAAGTGTGAGGAAATTACATTGATAAGCTCAAAACTTTCCAGAAGATATGCCAAGGCCCTGTTCAGTTTGGGACAGGAAGACGGGAATTTTTTACAGTACGGACAAGAGATAAAAGAATTCGCCGACTTCTGTTATGCCAACAAAGAGTTCTTCGGCGTCGTTGCCAATCAGATCTTCTCCGTAACGGAACGAAAAAATGTTCTGAATGCCATTTTGGTTAAAAGCACCTTTTCCGATCTGGCAAAAAACTTCTTGAGACTCCTGTTGGATAAGAACCGGATCGGAGCCATTTTGCAGGTATCAGACTACTATTCAAAGTTGACGGATGAATCTTTGAATATTACCCGTGCTGAAATTATTACGGCAAGACCACTGAAAACCGAAGCGGCTTCAAAACTGGCAGAAACCCTTAAAAATCTCACCTCAAAAGAGGTAAAAACCGTTGTGAAACAGGATGGGTCTCTCATCGGAGGACTTATCGTGAAAATAGGGGATTTGGTATTGGACGGAAGTGTCAGGGCACAGCTGGAAGGGCTAAAAGAATCATTAAAAAGGGGTGAATATAACTAATGGAGATCAGAGCAGAAGAAATAAGTCAGATAATCCGGGGCCAGATTAAAGACTACGAAAAGAAGGTCGAAGTAAGTGAGACCGGAACCGTCCTTTCCGTAGGTGACGGGATTGCTCGTGTCTATGGGATTGAAAAGGCCATGGCCATGGAAATGGTTGAATTTCCCGGTGGGATCTTTGGTCTTTGCCTCAATCTGGAAGAGGATAACGTAGGCGTTGCCATTATGGGTGATGACTATAAGATCAAAGAAGGCGATACTGTGAAAAGGACAGGCAGGATCGCTGAGATTCCTGTTGGGGAACCGGTCCTGGGACGGGTTATCGATGCCGTGGGAAAACCCCTTGACGGAAAGGGCCCTATTGAGGCGACGGAGTTCAGGCGCCTTGAGATGACCGCTCCCGGTGTTATTGATCGCCAGTCTGTTCGCGAGCCCATGTATACCGGGATCAAGGCCATTGACGCTATGACTCCCATTGGCAGGGGCCAGCGCGAGCTCATCATCGGCGACAGACAGATCGGCAAGACGGCTATCTGCGTGGATGCCATTATTAACCAGAAGGATACGGATGTTTACTGCATCTATGTGGCCACTGGACAGAAAAAATCCACGGTTGCCCAGGTGGTGGATATCCTGGATAAGCATGGCGCCATGGAATACACAACAGTTGTGGCGGCGTGCGCCAGCGACCCTGCAACGCAGCAGTTCATTTCTCCTTATGCCGGTTGTGCCATCGGTGAATATTACCGGGATCAGGGAAAACATGCCCTGATTATTTATGACGACCTTTCAAAACAGGCCACTGCATATCGGCAGGTCTCTCTTCTCTTGAGACGTCCGCCCGGACGCGAGGCCTTCCCGGGGGATATTTTCTATAACCACTCGCGTCTGCTTGAACGGGCCGCCAAGGTTAACGACAAGCTTGGGGCCGGTTCTCTCACCGCTCTTCCCATTATTGAGACACAGGCGGGTGACGTTTCCGCCTATATTCCCACAAACGTGATTTCCATTACGGATGGGCAGGTTTACCTTGAACCGAACCTGTTCTTTTCAGGCGTTCGACCTGCTATTAACGTAGGGCTCTCCGTTTCCAGGGTGGGTGGCGCAGCACAGACCAAGGCCATGCGGAAGGTTGCCGGGTCACTGAAGCTGGATATGGCGCAGTTCAGGGAGTTGGAGGCATTCGCCCAGTTTGGAAGCGATCTGGACAAGGCGACCTTGCAGCAGCTCAACAGGGGGCGGCGACTGGTGGAAGTTCTGAAACAGCCGCAGTTCCATCCTATCCCGGCGGAAAAGGAAGTCGCAATCCTTTTTGCCGGGGCAAATGGATACTTAGACAAATGGCCGGAAGAGGCCGTTGCTGAATATGAAAAGCAAATGCTGGAATTCATCAGCAGCAAACATGGCGGAGTCTTGGCGGATATTAAAGAGACAGGCGACATTTCCGAGGAGACGAATGGAAAATTGAAAAAAGTGTTGGATGAGTTTGCGACTATTTTTCAACCGTCTGCCTGATTGGACATCCGAATTGGTTGAATGGCCAAAACCGATGGATTTTATCGTGCGAAAAACGGAATTATATGGGATCCATGGTTTAGTGAAAGTTTGTTCACCTGCGGTCGAATTTCAGGCCTTCAGGTGAAATAAAATAAACTTGAGAGACAAAGAGAGAAAGGCCACATGGCAACCTTAAATGACATTAAAAGAAAGATTAGCGCGGTAAAGAAAACGCGGCAGATAACCAAAGCCATGAATATGGTGGCCGCGGCAAGACTCCGTGGCGCTCAGATGAAGATGGAGAGTTTTGCGCCCTATGCGAAGAAATTTGCGGAAGTGCTTGGCAACCTGGCAAGCAGGATTGAGCCGGATGTCCACCCTCTGCTTGTGAAGAAAGAACCGGTCTCAAAAGTAGAGTTGCTTCATTTCACCGGGGATAGGGGCCTCTGTGGAAGTTTTAATGGCAATCTGATCAGTTTTGGGGAAAGGTGGCTCAAGGAAGAGGAACAGAAAGGTGTTGAGGGCGGGCTGATTACGGTCGGTAAAAAGGGAAGGGACTACTTTCGCAAGAGAAATTATCATCTGGTGGACAGCTTTGTGGATATGTACGGGCGTGTGGATATCTCCTTTATCAACCAGGTGGCGAGAAGTATGATCAACAGGTATCTGAACGATGAGGTGGATGAGGTTTACCTGATTTACAGCCGCTTTGCAGGAATGGGCAGGCAGATCCCCACGCTGGTGAAGCTGATCCCCATTGAGCCTCCCAAAGCGGAAAAAGTGGAAGAGTCCCGGGGGCAGGCCGAATACCTTTGTGAGCCTGATCCGGAATCTTTGCTGATTGAACTCTTGCCGAAGCATATCAGTGTGCAGATCTATAACGCTTTTTTGCAGAATGAAACCAGTGAACATGCCGCTCGTATGGCGGCCATGGACAATGCATCCAAGAATTGTAAAGAAATAGTAGACAATCTTACCTTGGTGTTCAACAAAGCTCGACAGGCCGCTATTACGGCTGAACTGATGGATATCGTGGGTGGCGCCGAGGCATTGAAGTGATAATGTTAAACTATAAGGAGGTCTTTGTTTAACCATGAATGAGGGCAAATTAATCCAAGTCATTGGTCCTGTCGTTGATGTGGAGTTCGCAGACGGGGAACTCCCGGAAATCCTAACAGCGCTCCTTATCTCAAATCCGGCGATTAACGATGTCGAAGATAACCTGGTTGTGGAAGTTGCGCAGCACCTGGGTGACAATGTGGTGCGTTGTATCGCTATGGACGTGACCGACGGTCTTGTAAGAGGCATGAAGGTCAAGAATTCGGGAAGTCCGATTATGATGCCTGTGGGGGATGCCGGTCTCGGGCGAGTCCTCAACGTGGTAGGAAGACCGGTGGACGGTCTGGGGCCGGTAAATGCCACGCAATATTATCCGATTCATCGGCCTGCGCCGCCCTTTGATGAGTTGGACACGTCGGTGAAGGTTCTTGAGACGGGTGTGAAGGTCATTGATCTACTGGTTCCGTTCCCCAGAGGCGGCAAAATGGGAATGTTCGGTGGCGCCGGTGTGGGGAAAACCGTTGTCATGATGGAAATGATTCACAACATCGCCATGCAGCATGGTGGTATCAGTGTTTTTGCGGGGGTGGGTGAGCGGACTCGTGAAGGCAACGACCTGTACATGGAGATGAAGGAATCGGGGGTTCTTCCAAAGGCTGCTCTGATTTATGGGCAGATGACCGAACCTCCCGGTGCTCGTGCAAGAGTGGCCCTTTCCGCACTGACGGCTGCGGAATACTACCGGGACGAAAAAGGCCAGGACGTTCTGCTGTTTATTGACAATATTTTCCGGTTTACACAGGCNGGCGCTGAAGTATCGGCATTGCTTGGTCGTATCCCCTCTGCTGTGGGATATCAACCGACACTGGGGACAGACCTTGGCGCCCTTCAAGAGAGGATTACCTCCACAAAGAAAGGTTCCATCACGTCCGTACAGTGCGTGTATGTGCCCGCTGACGACCTTACGGACCCCGCGCCCGCAACGACCTTTGCACATCTGGACGGAACCGTTGTTCTCTCCAGGCCTTTGACGGAGCTTGGGATCTATCCCGCTGTGGATCCGCTTGATTCCTCTTCTCGAATCCTGGATCCCAATTTCATTGGGGAGGAGCACTACCGGACTTCCAGACAAGTGCAGCAGATCCTGCAGAAGTACAAAGACCTTCAGGATATTATTGCCATTTTAGGGATGGATGAGTTATCTGATGAGGACAAAATGACGGTTGCCAGGGCGAGAAGGATTCAAAGATTTCTTTCGCAGCCGTTCCATGTGGCGGAAACATTTACCGGGAAACCCGGCGCCTATGTGCCGGTAGCCGAAACGGTCAAGGGTTTTAAGGAGATTATCGAAGGAAAGCATGATGATCTGCCCGAAAACGCATTTTATATGGTAGGCACCATTGAGCAGGCCCGGGAAAAAGCACAAGAGATCGCTGCTGGAAGCAAATAGGGGGAATGATCCATGGGAAAATTACACCTGGAAGTGGTAACCCCTGAGAAGGTCATGGTGAGCCGGGAAGTGGACATTGTTGTTGCCTCCGGAACTCTTGGAGAATTCGGGGTTCTGAAAGGCCATGTACCTTTTCTTACAGGGATCGACCCTGGGGAACTTCGTTTTTCTTCTGGAAGTACGACAGAACGGTTCTTCGTGACTATGGGTTTTGCCGAGATCTCGGATAACAAGGTCTCTGTTTTGGTTGATGCGGCCGAAAGGGCTGCCGAGATTGATCTCGAGAGGGCGCGTATGGCTCTGGAAAGGGCGAAGGAAAGGCTTGCCACGGATCGTGGAAAGGAAGATATTGATTTTCTCCGGGCTGAGGTCGCCTTGAAAAGGGCTATTGCACGCATCCGGATAGCAGAAAAAAAGATGTGATAAAGTTATCGTATTCTATTTCAGGGCAGGCCCTTTTGGGCCTGCCTTTTTTTTATTTGTTGACCTTTTTTTTATTCAAGGATAGTATCTTCAATCGAAGTCAGAAATGTATGGTCAAGAGGATGTTTTGCCGGATGTTAAGAGAAGCCAGGCTGCGACCAGCGATCGGGCACGGACTCCTCTCTTTTAAAAAATACCCCAGAATGGTGAGGTTGAATGAATTATGGCGGATGAAGAGGTAAAACAGTACGCTGCGTGGAATTCCGGAAGTGCGGAAGAAGAAACGGATCAACTCAAGCTTCTTGAAGATAAGGTGGAAGGCCTGATCGAGACAATCATGACGTTAAAAGGCGATAAAGACGCGCTTAAGGAAAAACTTGATATACAGGATGAGAAAATTTCAGACCTTTCACAGCAAGTGGAAAATCTGAAAACCGTGAAGGATATGGCTAAAAAGAGAATCGTTTCACTTCTTGAGAAAATTGAGCTTGTTGAAAAATAGATGGTTTTATTTTTGAAGAAGAATGGTAGTGCATGGAAAAGCCTGTCAGGATAAGAATTCTCGATCATGAATATCTTTTAAGAAGTGATGAAGATGAATCCTTTGTCCAGAAGATAGCGCAATTTGTGAACCATAGACTGGATGAAATACGAAGCAGGGCGGAAAATCTCACAGAGAGCAAAGCTGCCATACTGGCGGCTTTTTATATCGCGAGTGATTATTTTCAGCTGCGTAAAGAGCGGGATGAAGCGGTGAAAAAATTTGATGATCGGGTGCGCTCATTAAATTTCCAGATCGACTCGGTAACCCAGAAGATTGATTTCGAGGAAGTTGACAGCTGAGACCGGAGAGGTGTCAGGCAAGGGATTTTTTGGGGGCCATTCGATCGACCGGGAATGGGAGTGCGAGTCCCGGGATATAGGGGAAAAGTCGGTTTGAACAAAGAGGAATGGTTACACGTAAAGCGTGAAATATATAATGGCTCAAGGCAAGCAAAATCGGTCTGCTCACAGGATGGGTAGATCTATGTAACGTATTGAGATTATAATTGAAATATGTGATATGCTGGCTTTATTTTTGAAAGCGCCTTTCTGTGCCTATCTTCCTCTCCCCTTTAGGTTTTTTTTATCCTAACGGCCTTTTTCTGTTCCAATCCCCTGTATTAACTCCTTTTTCACTAAATGACGAGTACGCGATATGCGAGGTCAGGTTAAATGAGCCTGCAGGAGCTTATGATAGATATGAATGGAATATATGTAGTTGCAATGATTGCTGCCGGGGTTGCAGCAGGCATTCTCATCGGCTTTCTTCTCAGAAAAAAACTTGTTGAAAGCCGTATAGAGACGATTGGAGAATACTCCAAAAAGATCCTGGCTGAGGCTGAAAAAGAGGCCGCGACCACCAGAAGAGAGGTGGCCCTTCAGGCGAAAGATACCCTGTATCAGATGAAAGTGGAGTTTGGAAAAGAAACAAAGGATAAGAGAGAAGAGCTGGCCCTGTGTGAAAAGCGATTTCGCAAAAAGGAAGAGGCCTTTGATAAGAAAATTGAAATCATTGAAAAAAGAGAAGAGAAGTCTGTTGAAAGAGAAAGAAATATCGACAGGGTCGAAAAGGAGATAAGGAAAAAGGAGGGCGAGTACGACCAACTGATTATCGAAGAAAGAAAACAGTTGGAGAAACTGGCCGGAATGTCTGGGGAAGAAGCAAAGCTGACCCTTATTAAGTCCATGGAGACCGAAGCCCGACACGATGGGGTAAAGACTGTTCGCAGGATCGAGGCCGAAGCCAGGGCGGAAGCGGATCGCAAAGCCCAGGATATTATTGCCCTTGCGGTAAAGAAATATTCGGGTGATTATGCTGCTGAACGAATTGTTTCCGTGGTGAATCTGCCCAATGAAGAAATGAAAGGGAGGATTATCGGTAGAGAAGGCCGAAATATTCGTGCTATTGAGGCCGCTACCGGAATAGACCTGATTATCGACGATACCCCGGAAGCCGTGATTTTGTCTGGTTTTAACCCGGTCAGGCGACAGGTTGCAAAGATATCGCTGGAACGGCTTATTGAAGATGGGAGGATTCACCCGGCCAGGATTGAAGAAATTGTCAACAAGGTAACCAAAGAGGTGGAGGCGAGCATCAAGGAAGCCGGAGAACAGACGACCTTTGATGTGGGGGTCCATGGGATAAATAGCGAGCTTGTAAAACTTATCGGTCGCCTGAAATACCGTTCCAGTTATGCGCAAAATGTCTTGCAGCACTCCAGGGAAGTCAGCTTTTTAACCGGTATTATGGCCGCCGAACTTGGGCTCAATGTGAAACAGGCGAAGAGGGCGGGACTTTTGCACGATATAGGCAAGGCTGTAGATCATGAGGTGGAAGGCCCTCATGCGCTCATTGGAGCCGATTTAGCCAAGAGATACGGTGAAGCAACTGAGGTGATTCACGCCATCGCTGCACACCACGAAGATATAGAGCCGGAGTCGGTGCTTGCTATACTGGTTCAGTCCGCGGACACCCTCTCAGGGGCCAGGCCGGGCGCCAGACAGGAGATGCTGGAATCGTACGTGAAGCGTCTTGAAAAACTGGAGGAAATTGCTTGTTCTTTCCCAGGGGTGAACAAGTCTTTCGCCATCCAGGCCGGACGTGAGATCCGGATCATGGTGGAGGGGAAGTCCGTGAGCGACGACCAGGCATATCTGCTTTGCAAAGATATCTCCAGAAAGATAGAAAAAGAACTGACCTACCCCGGACAGATAAGGGTTGTGGTCATCCGTGAAACAAGGGCGGTGGAATATGCCCGATAGATGCAACCAAAAAAGACAGAATCCAGGAGCCAGAAGACAGAATTCAGAATGTGGAACGGGTTTCCTTGGAATTGAACATCTCCGACGCGTGATAGGAACTTCTCACAAAAGGCCCGGAGGCTACGGCCTCAAATCCTGATTCGTAAGCGGTCGCCTCCCATTTGGCGAATTCATCCGGGTGAATGTAGCGGTGTACTTGGTGGTGCATGAACGAGGGCGCCAGATATTGCCCGATGGTGAGATTTCTGCATCCCACCTCAAGAAGGTCTTCAAGGACGGTCAGGACTTCCTCCGGCTTTTCCCCGAGCCCTAACATAATCCCCGATTTTGTGGCTTTTTTCCCACCGTCTCTGTGTGCCTGGAGCAGCACGTTCAGGGATTGCCTGTAATCGGCCTGAGGCCTTACCTGCTTGTAGAGACTGGGGACAGTTTCCACATTGTGGTTCAGGATGTCAGGGCGTACTTCCAGAACGGTTTTGAGGGCTTCTCTCGATCCCTGAAAATCAGGGATAAGCACTTCTATCGCTGTTCGAGGGTTTTGCTGCCTGATTGCGCGGATCGTCGCGGCAAAATGGGAAGCACCGCCATCAGGAAGATCGTCGCGGGTAACAGAGGTAATGACCGCGTATTTCAGCCCCAGTCTTTTTACCGCCGAGGCGACTGCTTCAGGTTCATTTCTGTCCAAGGGTTCAGGTCTGTCGTGAATGACCGCGCAGAATGTGCAATTGCGGGTACACCGGTTTCCCATAATCATGAGGGTGGCGGTCCCCTGGGAAAAACATTCCCCTAAGTTCGGGCAGTTGGCTTCTTCGCAGACAGTATGAAGGCAGGAATCCTTTAAAAGGGTCATGACCTTGTCATAAGAATTTCCGCAGGAAATCCTTTTTTTGAGCCATTCGGGTTTGGCAGGAAAGGGCCTTTGAATCTCTTTCATGGAGTTGTTTCTCCTGCATCGTTTTTAAGGCATTCGTTTTGAACCAGTATTTCCATTAATTTCTCCAGGTTTCTTTTTTCCATGGAACAATCGAAGATCTCTTCATACAGAGAGACAGTCAGGTCTTTGAGAGGTTCTACAGGGATCTGATGTTTCAGAATATTTTTCATGGAGGTTATTTCAACATCGTGTAAACCACAAGGGTTGATCATCTGAAAAGGGGAGAGATCAAGATTTACGTTCAGGGCGAACCCGTGAAGACTGATTCCTTTTCTAACGGCAATTCCCACAAAACCTATCTTTTTTTCTTCCACCCATACGCCACGATTTCTGGGATCTCTTCTTCCTGGGATTCCGTATCTATCCAGAGTACGTATCATGATTTCTTCGAGGCGTTCGACGAAATCCACAACGCCAATACCACCCTTCAGCCCGAATATAGGGTAGCAGATGAATTGTCCAGGACCATGATAGGTGACATCTCCTCCCCTTTCAATATCCACACAGGGTATTCCGTGGTCGTCAAGAACCTGTTGTGTAACGAGGAGGTTGCCATGGTTTTTTCCCTTTCCAAACGTCATGACTCGGGGATGTTCTACGAGGATCAGACAATCCGGGATGAGGTTTTTCCTTCTGGCCTTGTGAATGCCATGCTGGAGTTCCCAGCAAGAAGTGTATTCCATAAGTCCCAGATCAACCGCGATGGAAGGTTTTGCCATACAATTCCCCACATTAGAAAAGTCACGGTTTCGCGGATTTCAGATTTAGAGAACCCATTCCGTCATAAGGTCTTTTTTGCTGCCGCATCAATAATAGTATACATGCGGGAAGTGAACCTCAAGCAAAATTGCTTGATTAACCGTTTCCGGTGTGTAATAAAATCAGACAACTTTCAGAACGTTTGGATCAGGGTGGGAAAAGTTAGGCAGGTACTGGTAAATATCATCGCGATATTCATGGTTGTAAGCGGAATCTTCCTGCTGATCTTTACAGAACGAACGCGTGAACTGTACAAGAGGGCTTTTCTCGTTGAAAACGGAGGTCTTTATGGAAAAGAAAAAAAAGGGTGTAACTCCTTCATGCGCATCTTGTCGTGTGGAAAGGAGCGAGCGAAATTGTCAAAAGGAAAAGGGAAAAGGGGCAAAAGGCTGCCCCACGCTGACTCGTAAAGATGTGTTGAAAGAGTCCAATAAGGAGTTCGAAATCTCCAGCATAAGAGAATTTGCCAGAAATGCTTCCATTCAGGAGGCCGAATGTTATGTGAATCGCCACCAGCGGCCCTACATCATGCAGCCAAGCAAGACAAGAATTGTGGAAATCTGTGAGTTCGCGAGGAAGATGGGGTATCGAAGACTCGGACTTGCTTTCTGTCTTGGGCTGACAAAGGAGGCTGCAGCTGTGGAGGAGATCTTGCAGGAGAACGGATTTGAGGTGGTTTCGGTTCTCTGTAAGGCCGGCAGAACATCCAAGGAGATGATCGGGATTAAAGAGGAGGAGAAGATCTTTCAGGGAACGGATGAGGCCATGTGCAACCCCATATACCAGGCAAAACTGTTGAACCATGAAGAGTCGGAGTTCAACATCCTGTTGGGGCTTTGTGTCGGCCATGACTCTCTTTTTTTTAAGTATGCAGAAGCGCCAGTAACCGTGCTGGCGGTCAAAGACCGGGTAACCGGCCATAACCCGCTGGCCGCCATCTATCTCTCGGAGTCCTATTACAGAAAAATAAGACATCCGAACATTGTTTCGGGCCATGAAATAAAATGAATTCTATAAGAGATTTGATAAAAGACCGCCCGGTGCACGAACGGCGAATGCGCATTCAGACATTTCCCCTGGAAGATGGCCGCCTCGTCGTGGAGGGCTGGTTGAGAGATGAGCGGTTGATCGATGGATATCACTGGAACGGGGAGAAACGTCCATCCGGAATTATCCATCACCTGTGCGTTCGCCTGCTCGTTGGGGGCTGGCCGGTTACAATCATGGATGCCGAGGCGGAGATGCCCCGGGTTCCCCATGATCTGTGTTGCACCACCCGGGAAAGCGTCAAGAAATTAAAAGGTATGGCCATCGTTTCCGGATACAGCGAGAAGGTGCGTCATCTGCTGGGTGGGGTGAAAGGCTGTAATCATCTGACCCATCTTGTGGTGGTAATGGGAACCGCCGCGCTCCACGGTTACTGGACCCAAAGATCCAAGAAAAAACAACCCATTCCCGGCTCTCTGGAAGAGTTCCAGGGCCTTTCCAATCTCATAAACAGCTGCGCACTGTGGGAGGAGGACGGACCGATTATTCAGGAAATTCGATCCATGTTGAAAGAACGGGAAGGGTCTAACGAGTGAGATGAAAGGCCTGCGTTATCCCCACAACGATGAACTCGATGGCCAGTGCCAGCAGGATGAGACCCATAATACGGGTGAGGACCTGTTGTCCGGTGTGGCCCAGTATCCTTGCAATCCGTTCCGCTAAAAACATGGCCAGCCAGAGCACCGCCGATAAACAGATGATAATTCCCACGAGGACGGATTTTGAAAAAAAGGTGGTGCATATTGTTGGCCATGACTCTCTTTTTTTTAAGTACGCAGAGGCGCCCGTAACCG
>BS_KBA_SWE02_21mDRAFT_10000123_pt1 | contig 26259 bp, 26 predicted proteins | sample BalSeasSWE02_21m_FD_9196 | JGI IMG/M metagenome (IMG submission 9196)
GGAAGCACTGATTCCCCTATATGGTGTCATAATACGGATAATACTTTATCTATTTTTCGGTATTATTGTAGTAAATTATTTCCCAGAAGTAGGGGGAGCCCCGGCTGTTGCACTAGCGGAATTAGCCATTGTTGTCGAAGCGATCTTCTTATTTGTTTGGCTTAACCGGAAGATGGAAAGAAATTTCATTATCAGGTTTGCCATGGGACGTGGATTTTTGGCAGCGGTTTTGAGTGGTGCGGTCACCTATGCTGTGGCATTTTACCTTCCTGGTCCAGGATATATTACAGCTTTGGTGGGGATGGTAATCGGTGGCTTGGTTGCACTGCCAATCATATTCCCTGAAGTGCGCCTTCTATTTCAACTATAGCTTATTGATCAAATCCAATATAATTATAGGATAAAAAGCCCCATTTGTTAATTTTTGATCTATCAGTTCTCAGCAATTTTACCTGGAGTATAATTAAAGTATGACTGAAATAAATGACACTCAACCAAACGCAGTAGTTGCACCTGCTAAAAAAACGTTCATCTCTTTGGATCACAATCCTGGTCTTTATTATCATCCTGTTGATCGGATTATTTTTTGGTTATCAATCTGGCCTGGGGGATAGACAGCAGGCGGCTTCTTTGTTAGTAGATCAACAACTGGAAGAACAATTTCAAATGGGCCTAAAAGCCATGGATAGCGGATTGTACCAGGTGGCATTAAAGAATTTCCAATTTGTCATTCAACAAGATCCAAATTACCCTGGGGTTCAGGATAAGCTTGTGGATGTTCTTTTAAAACTTAGCCTATCTCCAACCACCACTTCTGTAATAACACCCATGTTCACTCCAACACCAGATCTGCGCGGTGTAGAGGCAATATTTGCACAGGCGAAAACCTCAATAGCAGCCCAGGATTGGACTGTAGCGTTGGATAATCTGGATGCTTTGAGAAAAGCCGATGCAACTTATAAGACTGTGGATGTTGATGGAATGTATTATATTGCTCTGATCAAACGTGGTCAGTCCAAGATCGTTAACCAGGATTGCAAAGTTGTAAGCCTTGAAGGTGGAATTTATGACCTGACGCTGGCAGAGCGGTTTGGTCCCCTGGATAATTTTTCACAGGGTATCCGAAACTGGGCACGATTATATATTACCGGTGCCAGCTTCTGGGGAATTGATTGGACACAAGTTCTTTATTATTTTGATCAGCTTTATGTAAACATGCCTTATCTGATGGATTCTTCCTGCTTTACATCCATGCAACGGTATCGCTATGCTTCCATTATGTATGCAGATTCACTACTTATCAGCAATGAATATTGTGACGCCATCCAATATTATCAGGCTGGCTTGTTGATCTCGAACCAGGATAATCCCATGGTTGTGCCAACCGCCAATTATGCCCAGGCGAAATGCGATCAACAGAACCAACCCAAACCAACGGCGATCCCTACGGGTGAAACTCCCACTCCAACATTGGATCCTTCGATAACACCCCCTACAGCAGAACCGTCTCCGACTACATCTTTTTAAGCCAAAGTTCCGGTCAAATCATAGGCCATTGCGCCTGTGATCTTGACAGGTACGATCTTGCCTGGTTTGGCCCTGCCTTCAACGATCACAAGACCATCTATCTCTGGCGCATCCCTATAAGAACGACCAATGGATAAGCCCTGGTCGTATCCTTCGATTAGAACATCCAGTTTTTTTCCAACAAAACCTTGGTTGATCTGTAAAGATATACTTTGCTGGGTTTCCATTAACCGCTGATAGCGTTCTTCTTTGATCTCTTCGGGGATGGGGTCACCAAGAGATTCGCTGAAAGTGCCGGGTTCAAATGAGAATTTGAATGTACCCACCCGGTCAAATCGAATTTCGGACACAAAGTTGAGCAGGCTCTGGAATTCTTCTTCGGTTTCACCTGGATAACCAACAATAAAAGTCGTTCTGATCGCCAGATCTGGTATTGCCGAGCGCATTTTGCTTAAAGTTTTATGAACCCATTCGATATTTGCCGGGCGCCGCATACGTTTGAGTGTTTCCGGGTGGGCATGTTGTAATGGCATGTCTAAATATGGCAAAACATTTGGCCTGGATGCCATGCAATCGATCAACCGATCTGTAACATACCCTGGATAAGCATACATTACCCTGATCCAATCCATGCCTGGTACCTCGGTGGTTAACTCCTCAAGCAAATTTGCCAGCCCATCTTTCATGCCAAGGTCGTGCCCATAATCAGTTGTGTCCTGGGCGATCAGGATGATCTCTCTAATTCCGCCAGCCTGTAATTCCAAAGCTTCGTTGATGATCACATCCAAAGGACGACTTACAGCCGTCCCTTTGATCAAAGGAATGGCGCAGAAGGCACAAGGGCGCCGGCAGCCATCTGCAATTTTGAGGTATGCACTGGTTCCCGCCACGCTGACGCGCAGTGTATTGCCTTCGTCTATCCCGACAGTAGGTGAATCGGGCAGATGGAACAATGGTTCAGGGTGTGGTCCCTGGCGGATTTGTCCGATCAGTTGCACAATATCCATCCAACGGCGTGTCCCTAATATTCCATCTATGCCTGGAACCTCTTTGGCAACGTCCCTGCCATAGCGTTGAGTCAAGCATCCNGCTGCTATCAACAATTGACCAGGGAGTTTCTGTTCAGCCAGCTCCCGTAGGACGGAATAAGATTCCTCGCGGGCAGAACTGATAAACCCACATGTATTTACGATCAGTACATCTGCGTCATCTGGTTCATCCAATGGCTGGAATCCATCCTGTACTAATAATTGGGCCATGGAATCTGAATCAACAGTGTTTTTTGCACATCCCAGAGAGATCAGGTGAAATGTTTTCTGTTTCATAATTATGCTATCCTATAAGATCTTTGTGACAATTAAATTCAAAGCTGAGATATCTCTTTGAAATAATGATTTTTAAATACTGATGATATCTGGGGACTATATTGGAATTCCTCAGGGTATCTGTGTGCTGGTTATACGCGGGGTTATGCTAGGCTTTGGTGTGATGGTTGGGGTTGGTGTAATCGTGGCAGTAGGTCTAATTATGGAATTTGGAGTGTATATATTATCTACAATTTCGCCAAATACACCCATAACCCCAAGGTCCGTTTGGTTGTGGACTATTTGTAATGCGGCTCCATTTCCTGTGAGTACTTCCACCTGGCTGTTACCGTTGAATGAATAAGCATTTCCTGGTTCTACTCTGCCTTCAAGTAAAATCTTATTATCCACACTTATTCTTAACCAGGTTCTTTGAAGAACGACCACATATACCTGGACCTGGCCCTCTACAGTTTCAGGGATGTCTGAAATCTGGGTAGGATCTAATCCAGGTGTACTGGTGATCAAGGTGACATTCTGTATGGATTCTATCCCTTCAGCAGTTGCAGATTGAATTGGTGTAAGGATTATGTCTGAAATGGATGCTGCGTTTCCGGCAGATGCAGGTGCATTATATAGGTCAATTACTTTCCCGGTTCCCCAAACTGCAAAGACAATTAATAAAATGATCAATCCACTCCCAAACAGTAGATCAATGGAAATATAACGACGTAATGCTGATGTTTTTTTCTGGGAGTTATTTACTGAGCTTGATCGTTTGGTATCAGGTTGTTGTCTTTCCAGCCGTTGGGCTTGCAAACCATCTGCGAAAAGTAATAAAATTTCATCAGAATCAATCTCCAGGAAGCGAGCATAATTGGTTAACATGCCTCTAGATTGAACGGAAGATGGTAAATTTTCAAACAGTCCTGCTTCGATTGATTCAAGGTAACGCTTGAGAACGTGAGAGTGTTTTTCAACTTCGTTGAGAGATAGACCTAATTCTTCGCGTTGATTTCTAAGTATATTCCCAATGGAAGAAAAAATTTTATTTGAATTTATCTGGGGAGGTGATATTAATGTTTGCTCAGAATCTTGTGTAGATTCGTGTTGAAAGCGATTGACACTTTCTTCCGTAAGGTCACCTAAAAGATCAGATTTATTTTTCGCCAATTCTTCTGCTGTATTAACTGAGATTGGATCAGGAGCTTCCACAACTGATGTATCCAATTTACTGATGTCGTCTAATTCAGAAGAGGTGCTGGAAATTTCAGAATTTATGCGCTGAAAATCTGGTGTAAGTTTCGTGATCAGATCATCTGTGTCAAGTTCAAGGAATTCAGCATAAACGCGTAAAAAGCCTCGTGCATGAACAGGCGAAGGGAGGGAAGCNAAGTCATCTGCTTCCATCGCGTGGATGTAAATTGTTCGTATGCGCGTAGCTTTTGCCACCTGGGCAATATTCAGGTTTTTAGATTCACGCTTATTTCTTAATAAATATCCTGGAGTATCTGCCATGTTTCAGATAAGAAAATATCACCGGCACCCCTCATGGTGGAACCGGTGATATTTCAAAATTCCAATCCTTTATCGTGGATTATTCTTCGTTTGGAGTTTCAACTACTGGTTCGGCAGGTGATTCTACAATTGCTTCTTCTTTAGAATCTACAGATGGTTCGACAATTGTTTCTTCCTTAGATTCCACAATCTCTTCAACCTTGATGCTTCCAGCCTTGGGTGCTGCTTCACCNTCGCGATAAACAACAACTTTTAATTCCGGAATTAGATCCATTGTCAAGCGTACCTGTATGGTGTGTTCACCAAGTGTTCGCAAAGGTTGCATATCTACGTGGTTGCGTTTTATAACGATACCTGATTTTTGGTGGATTGTGTCAACGATATCCTGGCTGGTGATAGAACCATATAATTTCCCTGTTTCACCTGCACGAGCAGGAAAGGCGAGGAAAATTTTCAAGAGTTGTTCGGCTACAGCACCCATTTCTTTATTAATAACTGCACGTTGCTCTGTAGCTTTAGCGCGAATGAAATCTGCTTGTTTTAATGCACCGGGGGTTGCTAATACTGCCAATCCTTGCGGTACTAAATAGTTGCGGCCAAATCCATCCGCAACACGTTTTAAATCACCCGCACGTCCTAATTTGTAAACATCTTTAATTAATAATACTTTCATTGTCAAGCCCTTTCAATATGAGATAGTTGAAGCGAAGGGTACTACGCTTCGGGGTGTGATTTTACCAGAGGGTGGTGATAAATGGAAGGTTTGTCAGTCTAAATTATTAATATGCAATATTAGATTTTCAAATAGATCAGGCGCTTCGACATAAATTCCATGACCTGTGACCAGAATGATCCCATCTTCAAGGCTTATGGAAGAACTGGCTTTTATTATGCGGCCTTCTACGCTCTCTATTTTTGCGTTCACCGAGATAGGTGTCTCTAAAGGAAGAGGTTTTTTGTAGTTTACCTGTAAATTAACAGATACTACTTGATGCCCTGCAGTCCATACCGCGCTTCCCATGGCTTCATCGAGTAAGGCAGCTGATGCCCCTCCATGAGCATAACCAGGAGGGCCTTGTTGGGATAAGCTTAATGTTACTTGAGTGGATATTGAACGATCTTCCATTAGATTCCATTTAACGCCAATACTTTTGGGATTTTCTTTTCCACATACGTAGCACCAACCATGTTCGGGAAGGTTTCGAATAATTATTTTGGATGCATCCATAATATTCCTCCGTGGTATTATTAGCGATTATATTCCGGATTAGTCCAATTGGGTTATTATGAATTCTTTAACATTGGAGTATAATGTTAAAGAATTCTAAAAGGGAAGTCGTCATTGAAAATCGATACAGTATCTGCAACATTATTAATCATTGAAGGTAGACGGTCTGATTATATTGCCTTTGCTTCTTCTCTTCGGAAGAAGGGTTTTGATGTTGAACTGGCTTCCAGTGGAAAGGATGCACTGGATCGTCTGGGTGCTGGAATCGTACCTGATGCAATAATTGTTGCTGCAGCATCATTACGTTCAACAGGAAATAGGATTTGTCAGTCCTTACGTTCTGAAACCGAAAATATACCTATAATTTTGATATTGGACGAAGGGGTGAAAATTGAAAATGACCATGCGGATGTGGTACTGAACCTGCCTTTCACAGTACAAAAATTGGTTAATCGCCTGAAACATGTTTTGCCTATTGAGAGTGATAAAACACTCCGTGTCGGACCTATCCGTTTGGACGTTGAACGCAGAATTGTTCGATGCCTGGGGAAAAGAACACGTTTGACCCCTCGACTTGTATCCTTGCTTTCTGTCCTGATGCAACAGCATGGAGAAGTAGTTGAGCGCAATTCTTTGTTTTCAAAAGTATGGGAAACAGACTATACGGAAGACACACGTACACTTGATGTTCATATTTCCTGGCTAAGAAGAGCTCTTGAAGTTGAGCCTGAACATCCACTCCTTCTCAAAACAATTCGCGGTGTTGGCTATCAGTTAGATCTTTAAATTTTTTTGGGGGGATGGATTTATATAATTATTTATTACAAACTCAATCGATTTCCCACTGATCGTAACAACCTGGATCTTGATTATTTCTCCCATGGTCGGATAATTTAAAGTTAAAGGTATTTTGCCATTGCGAATAGGTCGTACTGCCTGGATAACACTTTTAAATTGCTTTCCATTCCAATCAGGATCCACTTCCCAATAATCTAATTCTGGTGGATCGATCAGGGAGATACCGGAACCGGTTATTTGAATATTTAGTTCAGTATTTTCCAAGGATATTTTAAATCCCTCCTCCTGCCAGATGCAAAAAGATTTTGCGGGTAAACTTACAAGACGACCACGTGTTGTATTGATGGCGCGCCACGTGGCATCTGCCCCGATAAAGCGACGCCCAAGTCGGGCTGCAACAAGTGGGGTTGTTCCTGAACCGCAAAAGAAGTCTGCAACAAGGTCTCCTGGGTTGGATGATGCACGAATTATCCTTTCAAGAAGAGCTTCTGGTTTTTGGGTGGGATATCCAGTACGTTCATTATGCAACCTGGCGACGACTGGAAAATACCACCAATCTTCAGGTACTTTCCCGCGTTCGAGGTCCGGAATTTTCCCAAATCCAGCTTTTGCCGAGGAAGCAAAAGTTTTTATCGTATTAGGATTATAGGGTTCGCGGACGGCATCACAATTGAATGTATAGTTTTTTGATTTTGAATATATGAAAATGGTATCGTGTTTGCGGTTAAATGCATTACGGATGGGCGAAGGACCATGATACAACCAGGCAATCTGATTTATCAGGCGGTCACTTCCAAAGATCTCATCCAATAAAATACGGGCATAAGCATCTGCATGCCAATCCAAGTGCAAATACAGACTTCCTGTTGGAGATAACAATTTGTACATCAGGTTAAGGCGGGGGTATAGAAAGCTCAGGTATTCATCAATATTTGCCCAATGATCGTTATATCCTTCACTCAATTTCCAATTGGCAGGGTTACGAGAATCTTCTCCCCTCCCGATACGAGCTGAAAATTTTTTATTTGTAAAAAAAGGGGGGTCAGCATAAATCAGATCTATTCGTCCGGCATATTCTGGCAAAAGTGCTGCCATTGTTTTCAAGTTATCCCCTAGATATAAATGGTTTTCGGAGAATTCCGAAGGATAGGAGTCACCCCCCGGGAAAATGTGAGAATTGAGATTGAAATTTACATCCGGGATAGGAGAAAGAGTCTTTTCTGGCCAATTTAATATAGGCATAATATCATCTTAAAAAATACGAATGCTGGTCCCACGATTACGATTGGATTCCTCGTCTGGTTTTGATATTGGCATAGCCCACAAGAAGAGCCATTTGGCTTCCTCAATGCGCATGTTAATACAGCCATGACTCATTGGAATTCCAAAATTATCATGCCAGTAGGCCCCATGAAAGGCATGTCCTTGGGCAGTAAAGAAACAATTCCAGGGGACACCCACAAGTTCATATGCCTGAAGATCAGAAGTTAATTGACCGTCTCCCATATGTTTGGATGGATATTTTCCTTGAATATTAAATTCACCATAAGGTGTGGCGGTGGGAATACTTCCTGCCAGCGTCAGGCTATTTAAGCCGGATGAAACCTTGGTTTCCAAGACAATATTGTCATATTCATAGCAGGTTAAGGTTTGTGTACTCAGATTTACTTCGATCCTTTTTTGGTCAAATGGAACTTCCGGGGTTATGGGAGCTAATTCTTCGTCCGGGATCACATGCATGTGAATAGCCGGAGCATAGTAGATTGATCCATCATATATTTCATCTCTAAGACGATACCACGGTTGTTTATCAGGGCCCTCAACTATACCAATGATCCAATGGGTTGAACCATAATAAAGGCGACTGGAAAGTGACCAACGTTGTTGATTAGACAAATTCAAACTTTGAGTGTAAGGAACTGTGATCTCCCCCAGTTGCCCTTTCTCCGGGATCTTAGTTGCAGGGGTATTGTAAATTATTTTTACACGTTGCAGGTGAGCGCGATGCATATATCCACCCCAGACCCGATACCAGATTGGGTTGTAAGATGGAGTCTCAGCTGTGATGACTTCATAGATGTTTACGATCTCATCCTGGTTCCATGTTGCGACAATATCACTGGTATCGTAAGGTTTGCTATAAACACTTACAGATTTGGTTCCGATTCGTACCAGATCAATGTCATTAAACTCCGTGATCTGTGGAAGAAATGGAGTGAATGCCAACCCACCTAAAGCCAGGCTGCTAAGTTTAAGAAAATCGCGACGAGAGAAAGGTTTCATGTGTTTGATTGTACCTGAAAAAAATGGAAAGAATGATGGGGTAAAAAAACAATCTACCCTTAACTAAGGGTAGATTGTTTTGAAAGCCTGCTTGTGTAATTATGCCTCTTGTGGAACAGGCAGCATGTCTTTTAGCACTTCCTCGAGAGCCATTGTATGCGTACAAACATTCCGTGATTGGAAGAAATCGCAGTCGCAAATCCATTGATTATCTGCAAATTTGACTGTATGAGGATTATTTTCTCCCTTGATCGATACTGTAAACGCTTGGAACATAAAGCGGTTTCTTTCTTGGGCATAACGTTTGGCTTTTTCTATTTTTCCAATCATTCCATAGTCCATATTATCTCTCCTTTTATTTAGATTTGTAATTTCAATAAATCTGGTGGATGGTTGGGGAGTGAAAGCCGGTTATTCCGACTTTAACTCCTCAACTCCCTAAATTACACTCCATATTATTTTCTGAATAACGAAGAAAGGCATGCAAAATATCATGCATGCCTTTCAAAAACTCAAATAAAATGTCTCACCAATACTCTCATAAGCGATTTCTTCCTATCAAAAGTATAAAACGAATCATTCTGAAAGTCAACATAAATTTCGGAATCCTGACATAATCGTATACAAATCGTCGGGATAATTATTACCAGTCATCGATATTATCCAATCGGCCAGAAATTTCCAACGAAGCTACGTAAGAGAGTATCCAATAATAAGCCTATCAAGAAAAGATCGCCAAATAGTCGATTGTGGTAAAAAGCAAAACCCGAGAACCAGGTTGGCCACCCCGGCCATTCTTTGGGGGGTTCAGATGGACGTGGCTGAGTTAAAGCACCAAATGCATACAACCAGCGTTTGCCTGCAAATAATACGATCAACATTATCGGGGAAAAATAATGGGACACGAAGATCAGGTAGATTATGACAGCATAGATCATAAAGAGGACGAACATATTCAAATATCTGGCGGCTTTTTCACCGATAACAACTGGCAAAGTGCCGACACGTTTCTTACTATCTTCAGCAGATTTATCAATGTGTTTTCCCAGATTGATGCTGACAACACTCAATCCAAATGGAACCCCGGCCAGTGCTACCTGCCAGATATTGTCAGCCATCCCTTTGCCGAGCACTAAATAAACAGCACTAACCATGATCGGCCCCCAGATCAAGAATATGAACAGTTCTCCAAGTGCGACGTGCTTAAGTGGCCAGGTATAAAACAATAAAATTACTGCTCCAAATAAGAACAAACCAATAATTACAGGAGAAAAATTAGTAAAAATTAGCGCATAGATGCCGGTTAGTGTTGCAATTACTCCACTTATCGCGAACCAGGTTAATTGTTGCTTTTTTGTCCAAAATTTTTGAAAGAGTGGATGTACTCCATATTGCGTTCGGAAGTAATTATCAGAATCCACACCGCGCGAAAAGTCTGTATAATCATTAAGCAGATTATTGGTCCCATGTGCGATAAATAAACCCAGCGTAACGATCAACCAGGGGATTAAGGAAAAAGTTTGATCGCGATATGCCAATAATCCTGCAATCAAACACGAATAAATGGTCACAATTGTGACGCCGGAACGAGTTGCGATCAGCCATTTGGAGATCACATCCAGTTGATCCCATTCTTCTTTGCTATCCATTTTTACCAGAGTGGATAATGCAGTCTTCCACATGCCGAAATTTATCCTCATGTTAATCTCCTCTTCCAAAAGATGGCATAAATATAAATTAGTTAAAAAATTGAAAATCCTGGTTAAGAATTTTTCTCACCGTAGAAGTCCAACATATCTTAGCTGTCAAAGGTCAAATTAATAATTTCATCAAAAAAGTTCTATTTTACAGCTTGCCAGACAGCATCGATCGTTTGTAATGCAGTCAGGTTGCGCACTGGCCATGCTTTTTTCATCTCCACCGGATCATCAAAAAAATTTTTTCCTACAGTCAGGTGAAAATTATCCTCAGTTAACCCCTTTGAGGGGATGGATTGTACAGCCGCCCAGAAATTCCACATTGGAATATCATATTTGTACGCCACTCGAGCCACTGCTAAATTAATGCTTTGGTCACCCTCAATATTATCAGCTTTGGTTGCCAGAATCGGTATAACATTATGTGCCAACGCAAATTCGACGACCTGGCTCAAATATCCCTCGTAAATTTCTGGAGGTCGTTTAGATGTCCATGTTTCCATACTTATGATGGCAATGCTGGGATTATTCAAGCGGAATTCGCATGCGAGTGGGGATTCGTCAGTACTACAGAATTCTCCTTTGTCATAAGCGAATGGTGATAATACAGTTGCTACATTATAACCGCCCCGTACTGCCTGACTTTCGCGCATCCAGCTTCCAGAGAATTGTTCAATAACAGGCATAAGATAGGAATACTCTTCGCCTAAACGATAATATGGTTGTAGATCAAAAGGAAGAAATTGAGATATTACATTCTGGCAATCGCCAATTTTTGAGAATGAATGTGGGTTATTTCCATCTGCCATTCCCTGTGCGTAGATAGTTCTTAACCATGGGGAAACCTTGGGAACAACCGGCCAATTCTGCCAATCATCGGCGAGTTGGCGTTCATCAATCGTTGGTGATGGCTCAAGTGGGAATTGGGAGATTTGTGTATCCAATGGCGGTGACAAAGGTATTTCAGTCGGTTCTGAATTTGTGGGAGTTGGGCTGGATATAACCTGGGAATTTGCTTTACTGCCATTTGATAAGTTGGAAACCGGAGATTGCCAAAGATTGACTGGACTGGAAACAGAACAGGATGCTAATAAAAACACAAGAATTACGGCTGAAAAACGCATGGTCAAAGTGTGAAACATATTGGTTAGTATACTTGAAAACAATAAACTTCAATAAGGTAGTACTCTCAGATCCATCACTAATTATGTAAGAATTGAAGAGAAGAAATTTGAAAGCTTGAAGCCAGGCTCCTTATATCAAAAAGGAAACCGCAGGTTAATTTTTTATGAATATTAACTTTCTTAATGTTTACGGATGAATATTGGATACCCAAATATTAATAATAGGGCATAGAAGAACCACTGAAGTGCATACCCTAGATGTGCTCCATCTGTCAATTCCAATCTCGGGATACTTCGATAAGGTAGGATTTCTTCTTCTGTGACCGGCGCTTGTTGGATGTATATTGGTAGGATCTCATAAGGCAATTGTTGTTGGATCCGTTTAAGATTTGTATAATTCCAGAAAAATAAACCATCCTGGCCAGGGATTAATGTTGGGTCTGGAACCCCTCCTCCCATTTCTCCTTTTTCCAATGGGAGACGGATGATCCCTTGTATCGAAACTTCACCTGGTTGATCAAAATTGCGCCAGGATAAAGGTGTGTCATAAGTTAACGGTATCCAACCACGTTGCACTAAAACAGCCTTTCCACTCTGCAAGAGAAGGGGTGTCAATATTGTATAACCAATTTCATTCCCCCAGGATTGTATCCAGACTTGATTGCGGATGACCACCTGATTTTCAAAATCAAAGTATCCCGTAGCAATTGCAGGTCTGTATTCCATATCAGTTAAATTTGTTCCGTTCAATTTTTCTGAAAGGTTCAATTCGGACATGGCCTGTACGGATTGGATATGTGAATTGAAAGTTTTTTCCTGATCCAGTCTATCCAATTGCCAGAAACCCAATCGAATTGTGAGTAAGACTGCCAAAAAAACCAGGCAGGTTGTTATTAGCCAGGATTTAGAAAACATTAATTTTAAACTTTTAAGCATGAGATTTGACACTTGTGATTGGTCAGGATATTAATTATCTGGAGGAACCTGGTCTTGTTTTTTAAAGGGCCAGGCAATTACGCTGTAGACAGATAGTAAAAGACCCATGGGTATACCTGCTAAAAGGATACCATTTATTCGGGTTCCCAGGGTTAAACCTTCACGTACATCCAATCCAAAGTATTGAGTTGGTTCAAAGGAGCAGGAAAATGCCAGGTTTTCTGGTGTATCCAGATTTAAACTAGCCGACGATCCGGGAGGGATGAATAAGGGTCCAAAAGTGTGGGCTATCGAATCCTGATTGATAAGCTCCAGAGTGTCACCTACCATGAAAATCATGCCATCTGATACTACAGATTGTCCCTTGGATACTTTTTCCGAGGTACCAGCCGGGATGATAAGTTCAACAGTTTGAGGTGGGCGGCTAGTTGTATTTCCCATAATTTGAAATGCGATTTCGCTGATAATTCCAGATATTAGAATTCCAACAAGCATCGAACCAAAAATGCGCCAAAAATAGGCTTTTTTCAATATCAATATCCTTTTATCAATAATTCAATATCGTCAACAATTTCTTGTGGATTGGAAGCTGGTGCGTAGGTAAGACGCCAATTCCCTTCAGGATCAACCAGGTATACTCTAACAGAATGGGTTTCACCTCCATCCAACACCATAACTCCATAATCCATCCAGACTGGTTGGAGTTCTGAGGAAGAACCTGTAAACCCGATGGAAGTTGGGTCAAAGCGATCAATAAAAGTTTTGACAGCCGAAGGTGAATCTCTGGCCGGGTCGGTTGAGATGAACACAATTTGAACCTGATCTGCATTCGCGCCAAGTCCGCTTCGAACTTGACTGAGGATGGCCATTGTTGCCGGGCATTCATCCGTGCAGGATGTGAATCCAAAAAATATTAACAAATATTTTCCATAAATATCACTCAAACTGGTTAATTGGCCATCTTGATTCGTTAGTGTGAAATCTGCTGCAGGAATAGGAGGTTCGATTGTTGAACCATTAAATTGAGGTTCATTTGATCTTGTTGTGTTGAGATAAAGATATGTTGCTGCTAGAAGCAAGATGATAGATATTAGCGCAATTATGAGGTATTTTTTATTCATTTGATAACTCCCAAATTATTTATCCCTTGGGCTTGATTATTAATGGGTGAAAAAAAAGCCTATTGGTGCTCGTTTTTAATAATATTTTTTCTATTGAAGCGTTCCAATCAGATATAAAGCCGGATAAAAGAAAATCCAGACCACATCTATAAAGTGCCAATATACAGCGGCTGCCTCAACTGCCCAATGTTTTTCTTCTGAGTAATGCCCTCGCTTGGCATTACGTAAGATAATGCCAAGGAAGATCACACCAGTTAAGACATGAAAAACATGAAAACCGGTCATTGTATAGAAAACAGCACCTTGAACACCATCTGCGGCTTTGAAGGGGGCCAGTTGCCACTCAACCCCAAGGACGCCCAGGATAAACAGAATACCTAGTGCCATTGTGATGACAGTACTGATCGTGAATTGCCTGCGATCTCCATTTGCCATTGATGTTTCAGCCCTATTGGCAAAAAATGAGGACACCAATAAGATGGATGTTACCGCAAGCCCAAGTGGCTGGCTCAACTCAGGTCGTGAAAATCCCATGAGGTTAAAGCGGGAGATCAATAATCCGCCAAAAATGAAGGCATCTGATAACATAAAGAGCCATAAGCCCAGGCGGCTTGTCACTAATTTGTAGGCGTAAGAATGGCGGTCGGTATCATTATCCGGAGTAAATAGTCGGTATATGTGCATGTAATAGTACATTACCAAACCTGCTTTAAGGATCGCCAGTAGAGCCAATAATTGCCAAATATTTAAATAAACTGCCAGCCCGAATTCCATCAGGGTCAGAAGAACGAGGATGCCAAAAATTACAATCCCCATATGTTTGTAGGAAGTATTATTAGATTCAGCCATGGTTGTTATTCTCCCTCGAACTTGACGTAAGTGGAACCGGGAAGTCCATAATCATAAGGCTCTCCCACGACTTCGAATTGCCTGTCATAATTGTGCATCGGCATGGGGGAAGGAACCTGCCATTCGGGAGAGCGAGAGTTCCAGATATTTCCTGTTGCTGGTTCACCTTTCTTTGCGCTCCAAATCAGATTGATGATGAAGACCAGGACACCCAGTCCTATGAAGTAGCCAGTAAAAGTCATCACCTGATGATATGTTTGAAATTGTAAAGCCGGGTCATAATCTGCAATTCTTCGACGCATACCCAGTAAGCCGATCCGCATCATCCAAAGTGAGAGCACGAAGAAGGAGGGGGTAACTAGCCAGAAATGAAGTTTCCCCAGCTTTTCGTTCAATCTCCGTCCGGTCATTTTGGGGAACCAGTAGTAGACTGCTGCAAAGAATGGAAACATAAATCCACCAAATAATGTGTCATGGAAGTGTCCGACAATATAATAAGTATCCTGTAGGTGCAGATCAGTTGAAATTGTCGCACTAGGAGGTCCAGTTAACCCTCCCAGCAGAAATACGACAATGGATGCTAGAACAAAAAGCATGGGTACAGGGAAGCTAATTTTGCCTCGCCAGAGGGTTGCCACCCAGGAGAAGAATTTTACGCCGGTTGGGATAGCTACCAGGAGGGTGCTGTACATAAATGGGACACGCAGATATTCCGCCATTCCAGACGTGAACATGTGATGTCCCCATACCAGGAAACCCACCAGGGCAATTCCCAGTGATGACATTGCTACCCATTTGTAACCAAATAAGGGCTTTCGGGCAAATACGGGTAGGAGTTCGCTGATGATCCCCAGTCCCGGCAAAACAAAAACGTATACAGCCGGATGAGAATAAAACCAGAATAGGTGCTGGAAGAGGATGGGGTTGCCGCCCTTTACTGGATCAAAGAAACCCATCCCAAATAATCGTTGGAACATGACCATTTCAAAGGAAAGACCAATCAGTTGTGTGGCGGTCAAACTGATAATCGAGGTTGCGATCGCAGCCCAGATAAAAATAGGCATTCGGAACGGTGTCATTCCTTTGGCGCGTAATCGAATAATGGTCGCAATAATATTTATTGATCCAAGGATGGATGTGAAACCAACCAGTGCTACGCCGAGAAAGAACATTTGCATACCAAGAGGTGCGCGTACCGATAAGGGCGGATACCCAGTCCAGCCAGTGTCAAATCCACCCAGGAACATGCTGGACAGCAAAACCAATCCGGAAGGGACGGCAATCCAGAAAGAAAAAGCGTTCAAGCGTGGAAATGCCATATCACTTGCGCCTATCAGGAGTGGGACTGTGTAGTTCATGATGGCTGCGATCCCCACCAGGATCGATACGATCATGACAATGCCGTGCAAAGACATCAATGTATTGTATTCGATCAATGTAAGGAACTGCATTCCTGTTTCAGCCAACTCTGTGCGGAAGATGAGTGCAAACATACCTCCAACGCTCATCAGGATTAATGAAAAAACCATATATTGGATCCCAATGACTTTATGGTCCAAAGAGACTCCAAAATAACGCATCACACCCAGATGAGACTCGTCAGGCATTTCCTCTACTTCTTCGCCTTTAGCCATCTTATACCAATCTGTAAAAGCACCTACTCCTGCCAGGAAGAAAAATACTCCTAAAAGTGCTCCAAAAACTGTTGCTGGTTCAGCTTTATAGGCAGGTAGTCCCATAAGAACCCTGATCAGAGTCACAATTCCAACACCAATACCTGTACCAACAGCTTGCCAAAGGAGCCCCCGGACCAGACCGAGTGAGAAAAATTTTTTCATCTTACCTCCATCACTTCAAACTTTCGATGAATGCTACGATGGATTCAACCTGGGTTTGATCAAGAATTTCACTGAAAGATGGCATCACATTGGATGGGAATCCTTCGTGAACATACAGATTGGGTTCCAAGATCGAAGAAGTCAGGTATGCTTTGTCCGCTTTAATGGTCGACCCATCAGAAAGTGTAACTGTAGATTCATATAGGTTTTTCCATGACGGTCCAATTTTTTTAGAACCGTCCAATGCATGGCAAGTAGTGCAGCCGTACTGTTGTACTAACTGCTGGCCTTGTAAAACAGGATCGACATCAACAGTCGCTTGTTGTTCGGCGATCCAATTTTCAAAATTGGCAAGCTCCACAACTTTTACCAGACCTTCCATATATGCATGGGAAGCCCCACAAAGTTCAGCACAAAGAACCTTATAATTTCCTATAAGGTTGGGTGTAATCCGCAATTCAGTTACCTGACCAGGGACAATATCCTGTTTCACTCGGAATTCAGGAACCCAAAAAGAATGAATAACATCAATGCTGCTCATTTGTAAATCAACCTGACGATTTACTGGTAAATACAGCTCTGTTGATGTAACTCCGTATTCAGGGTATTGGAATTGCCAGTACCACTGACCAGCTGTAACTTTCACCTGCAAAGCTGTCATATCGATCCGTCTTACTTCCCCGAGTGAGTATGCTCCTACATATGCCAGGAAAATTACGATCAGAAGGGGGATGAGAGTCCAGGTAATTTCAAGGGCAGTATTACCTTCAATATGAGCTCCATCGCCAGTTTCTCCTTTTTTTCGACGAAATACGATCAAGCTATAGACCAGGATGACAACGATCAGGGCAAAGAGGAATGAAATCAAACCAATATGAATCTGAAAAAGGTTATCAATGGATATCGCCTGGGCACTCGCTTGCACTGGTAATAACCCTATACTATTTAAACCTGCGTAAACCAGGACGGTAAATATAACAACCAAGATTGCAACAATTATAAAATGTTTCATAATTTGCTCCTCCTAATGTTTTACCAGAAAGGAGATGGGGGACGGTGAAGAGTTAGCTTTTTAAAAACATACCTAATTATATAGTATTTTTCTGGTGAAATTTATTGTAAATAATTGGATAATTTTACGCAATCATGTATAATTTGAATTACATTCATATCAAAATATATTTTGATTGACCTATCCCAGTATAAGATCATATTAGCGATCATGCAAATTGGAGGAGATATATGCCAGTGAAGACCAGAAATTATATCCGCTTGCTTTTTGCAATCCTTTTTATTTTCCTTAGTGTTTTTTCTGTAAATCAGGTGATCGCACAAGCTGAGACTCCTACGGATTCTGATATTGTAGCTGGAGCTCAACTTTACGATAAATGGTACTCGGTTCTGCAAGGAGAGCAACCTTCAGGAGATATGCTGATCTGGTCGCGTCAATCCACAAATAGCCGTTCAGGGTTGGATACCTGGCGTTGCTCAGAATGCCATGGATGGGATTATCTAGGCGTGGAAGGTGCTTATGGATCCGGGTCTCACTTGACTAGATTTCCTAATGTTATGGCGTTATCAGCCAATATGAGTTTGAGTGAGATCGTCGATCATCTCAAAGGCGGCAAGGATCCGGCCCACGATTTTTCCAATTACATGAATGATGCTACTCTTATGAAGGTATCAGAATTTCTGAAATTTGGGACTATCAACGATCAAGAGTATATCGACCCGATCTCTCTGAAAGTGGTAAATGAAAACCTCGAAAATGGGAAGTCCTTGTATCAATCCACTTGTGTCTCCTGTCACGGTGATGATGGGAAGCTGATCGTATTTCATACAGAAGGAATTGATGAATACCTGGGTTCTGTGGCCAACCGTGATCCTTGGCGATTCTTACATCGTACCAGGTTTGGTGTGGCAGGAACAAATATGCCCATTGGTTATAATCTGGGTTGGAGCCCTGAAGATGGACGTGATATCCTGGCGTACGTGCAAACATTTCCAACAGGTGGCCAGATAGCTGCAGTAAGGCCTTTTTCGAATGCTACACCGATTCCAGGTGAAAATCCAGGTGGACCAACTTATAACCTTTGGTCAGGGATTTTAACCGGGCTGGGTGCTTTTGTCGGTGCGGCGGGATATTCTTTGGCTTTTATTGGTGCATTCGTGTTGGTAGGATTTTTGGTGGTTACACTATTAAAAAGAAAGAAATAAATTATTAATGATTCTCATAAGTTGTGAGGAGATTCCATGCTGGAGAGATTAAGAAAATTTAATATTCTCGAAAAAATAAAAGTAATAATTAAGAAACCATTATTTTTGCTTGGTGCAGGAATAATATTTATTCTTTTTCTGAGTGGTTCGGGTTATGCCATCTGGCGAATGCAGCAATCTCCTCCNCAGCCCATTCAATTCAATCATGAAGTCCATGTAGGTTTTGGAGTTCAGTGCCTTTATTGTCATCCAGGAGCATGGAAACAAGCCTCTGCGGGTCTACCAACCAGTGCAAAATGCTGGGGCTGTCACCAGCAAATACCCATTAAAAATGCTGAACAACAAAAAATAGCTGATTATGTCTCCAGTGGAGAATCGATTCCTTGGGTTCCTGTGTTCATACAACCCGATTTTGTATATTTTAACCACCGACCCCATATCGCAGCAAGTTTGAACTGTGAAACCTGTCATGGTGAGATCAGTCGAGAAAAAATCGCTGTGGCCCGTTCCGGGCAGAATATGGGCTGGTGTTTGAGTTGTCATCGGGAGAAAGCTGCAGGGGATGAAGTGAAATTGGCAAAATTAACCGATTGTGCTACATGCCATCGATAATGGTGTTTAAACAGAAGTTGCAAAGTGGAGAAAGATATGACCAATAAGATTACCCGCCGTGATTTTTTAAAGGTAGCAAGTGCTGGTGCTGCTGCCACGGCAGTATTAACCGGTTGTGGTCCGGCATCCCGTTATGTTACACGTGAACCATATGCCCGGATGCCTGAATATACCTACAACGGCCAAAGCACACACTATGCCACTGCATGCCGGGAGTGTCCGGCGGGATGCGGGATCATTGTGCGTACTATGCAAGGTCGTGCCATCAAGATCGAAGGCAATCCAAATCACCCGGTTAATCTTGGTAAAACATGTGTACGTGGTCAGGCTGCTTTACAGGGTTTGTACAATCCGGATCGTATTCAGAATCCTCTTCAACAGAAAAAACGTAATAGTGCCATATTCGACAATTTATCCTGGGAGGATGTCACTAATAAATTGAAGGATGTGCTTACCTCAACACCTGCTGGAGAGATATCTTTCCTTTTAGGTCTAAAGGATGACCACTTATTTGACCTTGTATCAGAAATTTTCAGTGCTTTAGGTGCTCCTGCACCAATCCGGTTTGGAGCGCAGCAAATATTTGAGGCTAGATCTACTTTGGTAGATGCTACCAGGGTGGTCTTTAACAGCCCAACCCTGCCTTTCTTTGATATGGAAAATGCTGACGTAGCTTTTTCTTTCAGCGCAAATTTTCTTGAGACATATTTATCGCCAGTTGCATATTCGAGAGGTTTTGCCAAATTACGGCGAGGAAAAGTTGGAAAACGTGGATACCTTGTGCAGTTTGAACCACGCTTATCACAGACCGCTGCAGTAGCGGATGAATGGTTTGCGATCAATCCCGGGACGGAAGGTATGGTGGCACTGGCGATCGGACGTCTTGTGGCTGAAAAACGGGGATCTGTGACACCTAACGCCTTTGTACAAGTAGATGTGGCTATGGCAGCGGAAAGATCTGGCGTGAGTGAAGAAAATATGCAACGCCTGGCAGAAATTCTTGTGGAAGCAGACCGCCCGTTGATCTTGCCTGGTGGATCTGCCCTAGGACATACCAATGGGTTGGAAACTGCTCAAGCCATCCTGGCGGTGAATGTGCTTTTGAATAACATCGGCAAAGAAGGTGGNGTATTCTTGACACCTGTCATCCCCGTTAACGAGGGAATTTCCGCCAGCTTGAATTCTTTTACGGATGTGAACGATCTGGTTCAGAGGATGAAATCCGGCAAGGTGAAGGTCCTTTTTGTTCACGGCATCAATCCCGTATTTGAATTACCAGCCAGCCTCGGATTTGAGGAAGCACTTGCACAAGTTCCCCTGGTGATCTCGTTTGCATCTTTTCTGGACGAAACCGCCATGCAATCTGACTATATCTTCCCAGATCACACGGCATTAGAAGCTTGGGGATATCAAAAAATTCAAACCGGCAGTGATCGGGCTGTTATCTCCGGGTCACAACCTGTTGTAGCAGCCTTCTATAACACCCAATCAACTGCAGATGTCTTTCTAGCATCCATTCAGGCAATTGCAGGAGATTTTAAGAAAGCGATCCCATATAAGGATATTGTTGATTTTATGAGGCAATCTTTTTTGGACCTGGTTCCAATGGATGGGTATTTTGATGCACCTGAGATCAATACCTTTATGGCTCAATTCCAACAATACGGGGGGTGGTGGAGTGCCGATCCCGGTTTATTAAATCCTGGCGATACAGGGATTCTGAATAATAAGATCAATATGCCGGAACCAGAATTTGACGGAGAGGGTGAGTTCATCCTATTTCCATTTTTATCTCCAATACTAGGGGATGGCAGTGGGGCAAACAAACCTTGGTTGCAGGAAACACCTGACCCAACAACTACAGTCATGTGGAATTCGTGGGTCGAGATCAATCCCGCTACTGCGGATGAGTTGGGTTTGGAGAATGATGATGTCATCAGGATTAATTCAGCATATGGAATTATTGAAGCAGCAGTCTACCGTTACCCGGCCATCCGCCCGGATGTGATCGCGATCCCATTTGGGCAAGGTCATACAGCTTACGGTAGATATGCCGAAGGACGCGGAGTGAACCCGGCAATTTTGTTGGGGTTGCACCTAAATGGATCATTAGACCTGGCGTTTTCAGCCACAAAGGCCAACATTGAAAAAACAACAAGAAAGCAAGCCTTGTCCCGGAATGAAAGCCGAATTGGTGTTTACGGGGAAGGTCTGGGTGAATAATTTAATGGTAGTTCTGACTTATTACATAGCTTGGGAGTGTACCAATGGATAACACATCTGAGAATAAAGTTGAGCATAAGTGGGGTATGGTTATTGATCAGGATATTTGTACAGGTTGTCAGGCGTGCGTTGTTGCCTGTGCCATGGAAAATAATATTTCCTTCGTCAAAGAGGACGATGCCGGTTATGGCAGGAGCATGCAATGGATAAGGATCGAAAGATTTTGGGAAGGGGAGTATCCCGAAGTAAAATCGACCCCATTTCAACCTGTCTTATGTCAACAGTGTGGAAAAGCTCCTTGTGAACCAGTTTGCCCGGTTTATGCATCTGTGCATAGCGAAGGGCAACAGATCAATATGCAGATCTATAATCGCTGCGTAGGAACACGTTATTGTGCCAATAATTGCCCGTACCAGGCAAGAGAATTTAACTGGCGTGACTATGAACGACCTACACCCCTTGAAAATCAATTGAATCCAAATGTTACAGTTCGCCGAAAAGGGGTCATGGAAAAATGTAATTTTTGCGTTCAGCGGATCATCAGTGGAGAAGACCAGGCGAAAGCAGAAGGCAGGACACCTGAAGACGGTGAAATTGTCCCTGCTTGTATGCAAGCCTGTCCCACCGATGCGATCGTTTTTGGTCGTTTGGATGACCCCGAGAGCCTTGTTAGCAAACTAGCAAAAAATGGAAGAGGAATTAAGCTTCTGGAAGATCTGGGGACAGAACCAGCAGTTACTTATCTAAAGGGAGGTTCATCCTATGCCAGAAATGGTTAACTCAAAGATAAAGACACCAGATGAGTTTTCCGAACATCTCATGTTCGATCCTTTGCCACGTGGAGTGATGAATGACATGGTGATGGAATCGATGCAAACCACATCATGGAAATTTTGGGTGGTAGCGGGATTCATGGGCGTTATTGTTCTGGTGTGCCTTTTTGGTGCCTGGGGTTATTTGATAAATGAAGGCCTGGGTGTGGCGGGTGTAAACCGACCAGTATATTGGGGTATTTTTCTGGTCAACACAGTATTTTGGATCGGGATCAGTCATGCAGGAACCTTTGTTTCAGCTTTACTGAGAGTATTCAAAGCTGAATTTAGGCGTCCTTTCACACGGGCTGCAGAATTGATGACTACCTTTGGATTGGTACAAGCAGGCTTGAGCATTTTTATGCATATGGGTCGGGTCTGGTTGTTTTACTTCCTGGCCCCATATCCGAACGAACGTGGTTTATGGCCCAACTTTCATTCACCGCTCTCGTGGGATTTTCTGGCGATCACTACATATTTGTTGGCAAGCACAATGTACCTCTTTCTGCCTCTCATTCCTGACCTTGCAATGGCACGAGACCGTTCCAAGGGTTGGAGAAAAAAACTATACCGTACATTAGCGCTTGGATTCCGTGGAACAGAAGGGGAATGGACTCATCTGCGAACAGCCATGAATATCTTTGCATTCGCCATTCTTCCGGTGATGTTCTCTGTTCATACGATCGTCTCCTGGGATTTTGCTGCTGCCATGCGTCCAGGATGGTCCTCAACAATATTTGGACCGTATTTTGTGATTGGAGCCCTTCAATCGGGTATTGCTGCAGTGGCAATGGTGCTGGTTATCGTGCGTGCCACCATGAAAAATATGAAATATTTCATCAGACCAGAGGTGTTCGACTCAATGGGGAAATTAATGTTGATCATCTCCATGTCATGGGCATATTTCTTTTTCAACGATTATCTTGTGCAATGGTATAACGGAGATAAGTTCACAGATATTCTTCTCCATTTTCATGAATCAGGTCCTTTAGGATGGATGTGGTTTATGATGCTTATCTTCAATGTTGCGATCCCATGGGCTTTATTGTGGAACAAGAAGATCCGACGCAACCCGACTATTCTCTTTACAGTTGGCTTGTTAATAAATATTGCCATGTATATTGAAAGATATGTGATCGTGCCGATCTCCCTCACGATCAACCGTATGCCCTTTACCTGGCGCATGTACAAACCCGGGGTTGAAGTGTGGCTAAGCCTAGGAACCCTGGCGTTCTTTATCCTTTTATACATGCTGGCTTCCCGAATAGTCCCTCTTGTGCCGGTGTGGGAAGTTCAAGAAGGACAGATGGCGCACAGTCTACGCAAAGTGGGCAAGGCTACTGTTCCTGCAGTAAGTGAGTTGGAATGATTGAGAGGCAATTATGGATGAAATGAAGACTCTCCTGGCACTATTTGAGGATATTGATCCTGCTGCAGATGCAGTGGAAAAACTCCGGGATATGGGAATCACTAATGAACAGATCAATATTGTCTCCGGCATACCGGTAACTGAACCGATGCTTGGTCGCCCCCATCAATGGACAAATGTGCCCAGATTGGCCCTTGGGGGAGCGTTGGCAGGATTCTTGATCGGATTGTTCCTTGCAGTAGTAACACCCCTTTCATACCCGATCGATGTAGGCGGGCAGCCTTTGATCCCTGTTCCTCCTTCCATTGTGGTTATATTTGAAATGACTATGTTGGGGATGTTGGTGAGCACGTTCCTGGGTGTTTTCCTGGATAGTCAGTTTCCTTCTTATAAACCAAAAGAATATATTCCAGAGATCAGTGATGGAAAGATCGCTGTATTTTTTTCATGTCCCCAGGAAGAAGAAGGATCAATTATTTCAGCCCTCAGGATTATTGGAGCTAAATCCGTAGAACCTGCGGAGGCACAACAACTATGATCAAAAAATTACTTATCATATTGAGTGTGGTCATTGTTTTGGGCGGGGGGTTGCTAATATTTACGTATGATCTGATCAAGATCGATTGGATCTCTTTTATGGAGATCCAACCCTCCTTCAAACCGATGGAAGATCCCCTTCCAGTAGCTGTAAATTCGATCCCGGTAGAGGGGGCGGCTTTTATACCCGGGATGGGCGCACCTGCTAATCCTGTAATATCCGACAATATTTCCCTGGTCCGTGGGGAACAACTCTTCAAAATTAATTGTGTCATTTGTCATGGTCAATCAGGGAAAGGGGATGGCGTTATTGCAGCATTCTTTGAATTCAAACCGGTTGATCTTTCCTCAATAATTGTACAAAGCTTTAGCGATGGAGCGATATTTTTGACCATCTCAAATGGCGTTGCCGGACGTATGCCTCCTTTGAATGAAAATCTGAATGTCCGTGATCGCTGGGATGTTGTAAACTACGTTCGAACCCTGAAATAAGAAGTCTGTGATGAATGCAAGGGAGATGTCTTTATGAATAAGGATTTTAAAGCATGGATGATGGGGTTGATATTTGGATTGCCGGTCTTCCTGATTTTTTTTATTGCTTTCCTATATTTTGGGAATTGTGGATTTAATAATGATTGTTCACAAGCTGGATTACCTCAAATCTACCATACACCCATCCCCACCATTTTCCCTGCTACTATGCCTGTTCAAGTAAAAGATCAGATGTTGACTGGATCTGAAAAATGCGTGGTCAGTGCCGAACCTCTGCTTTCTGCCTGGGTAAATGAAGGATATCCAGAGGTTGAACCATTCACATTTATGGATGACAAAGGTGCAACCTGCAGTGCAACCTATAGTGAAGTTATGGTTCTTTTCACCGAAGCAAACCTTTGGTATTCAGGTGCCCTGGCGTGTGTCTCCTGTCATAATTCAGATGTTTTGATAGCATCTGCACAAATGGATTTAAGCAGTTATGCAGGAATCCTTGCCGGATCGAGAAGGGCTTCTGTGGACGCAAAGGGGAAGGATATATTGGGAAATGGTAATTGGGATGTTTCCAAATTGCGGGAGATGCTTTTTGTTCTCAAGCAGATGCCTTTGGGTAGACCCGAAGGAGCGGGTGCCGAACTTGGACCGGTAGTTCAGGTTGGTATCCAGATCGAGGCTACTTCCACAGAGACACCAACTGCTCCTGTAAGCGAAGTACCACGGCCATCAAACCCTGGAGACCCGGGTGACGCGGTAAATTTATCCGGAGAAGTCGCATCGGGTGAACAGCTGTTCAGCACAAACTGCTCTGTCTGCCATGCTGACCAGGGTATTGGAGGTGTGGCAAATTCAGGATCGCTGGATGGTACGATTCCAACTTTGAACCCTATCGACCCGTTATTGGTTGACCAAAAAATTAAAGTCTTCGCAACGAACCTGGATCTTTTTATTCAAAATGGTTCCACCCCGGAAGGAACAAACCCCGTGTTTTCGATGCCAGCCTGGGGTAAATCGAACACACTATCCCAACAGCAAATTGCAGATCTGATCGCCTACATAATCAGTTTGAATCAATAAATATAACCTTTGATCTAAAAGGGAGTGGATGAAAATCCACTCCCTTTTTTGTGCGCCCGGCATGGGCGTTGACTTGAGAGTGAAAGTCTCTTGCAGTGGAGATTGCGCTAACTGCTAGCGGAAGGCAAGGGCGTCACTGCGAGGTGGGGTCTGGAGGAAGCCGGAAGCAAAACTGCGGCTTGAGGAACACGAACCCAATGTGAGGCCGTGAGGCTGGGCGAGCTGGCAAGAAACAGTGAAGCCCGAGCAATCAAGAGCCGAAGCGGTAAATTGGGCAAGCGTGCAGGGAAAGTCAACGTTCTTACCTGGGGAGACCTGTTGTCGGGCTACTGAAGTAGTAACCTTGGTCGAGAGGTCAAGCTGAGACAGCAGGAGTCTGCAGACGCCATAGTACCAGCTAGGTGAAGTCAATCCGCTGGGAAGGGCAGAACGGAAAGTGCGCCTGGAGTGGAAAGTCGTAGGAATGAGCTAAGAAGGCAGAATTTTCCCGGATGGGGAAACTTCTGGGTAGCGAAGCAGGTGAAGCCTGCGGGATGAACCAGAGGGCTGAGCTATTCCTGGCACGGACCAACAACAAAGGCTAGAGGGCAATGCCCTGACACAGACCGAACCGCCGGATGCGGACCCGCATGTCCGGTGGTGTGAGAGGAGGGCGTTAGCCCCGCCCTCCTACTCGAATATTACGGAACATTATCAGGCA
>BS_KBA_SWE02_21mDRAFT_10000125_pt1 | contig 26216 bp, 31 predicted proteins | sample BalSeasSWE02_21m_FD_9196 | JGI IMG/M metagenome (IMG submission 9196)
TTTATAAATTTGTAACTCGATGGCTTTTTTCTACAAATCATAAAGATATTGGTACTTTATATTTAATTTTTGGTGCTATTTCAGGTGTAGCAGGTACTGCTTTATCATTATACATTAGAATTAATTTAGCTCAACCTAATGGTTCTTTTTTAGAGCACAATCATCAAATGTATAATGTTATTGTAACAGGACATGCTTTTGTTATGATTTTTTTTATGGTAATGCCTACTTTAATTGGAGGTTTTGGTAATTGGTTTGTTCCTTTAATGATCGGTGCTCCTGATATGGCTTTTCCTAGAATGAACAATATAAGTTTTTGGTTACTACCACCATCACTGTTATTGTTAGTTGCTTCTATGTTAGCAGAATCAGGTGCAGGAACTGGTTGGACTGTTTATCCACCACTTTCTAGCGGTAGTTCACATTCAGGAGGTTCTGTTGATTTAGCTATATTTAGTTTACACTTATCAGGTGCTTCTTCTATTTTAGGTGCAATTAATTTTATTTGTACTATTTTTAATATGAGAGTAAAAAGTTTAGCTTTTCATAAATTACCTCTTTTCGTTTGGGCAGTTTTAATTACAGCTTTTTTATTATTATTATCACTTCCTGTTTTAGCCGGTGCAATTACAATGTTATTAACTGATAGAAATTTTAATACTACATTTTTTGATCCTGCCGGTGGAGGAGATCCTGTTTTATACCAGCATTTATTTTGGTTTTTTGGCCATCCAGAAGTTTATATTTTAATTTTACCTGGGTTTGGTATAATTAGTCATATTATAGTGAGTACTGCTAGAAAACCTATCTTTGGTTATTTAGGGATGGTATATGCTATGATATCAATTGGAGTACTTGGTTTTATCGTATGGGCTCACCACATGTTTACTGTTGGTTTAGATGTAGATACAAGAGCATATTTTACTGCGGCTACCATGATTATTGCTGTTCCAACAGGTATTAAAATTTTTAGTTGGTTAGCTACTTTGTGGGGAGGTTCCGTTGATATGAGAACTCCTGCGTTGTTTGCACTTGGATTTATTTTTTTATTTACCGTTGGTGGAGTAACTGGTGTTGTTTTAGCAAATTCCGGTATTGATGTTGCACTTCATGACACGTACTACGTCGTAGCGCACTTTCACTACGTGCTGTCGATGGGTGCTGTTTTTTCTATGTTAGGTGGAGTTTATTTTTGGTTTGAAAAAATAACTGGTGTGAAATACTCTGAAATATTAGGTCAAATTCATTTTTGGGTTTTCTTTGTTGGAGTAAATTTAACTTTTTTCCCAATGCACTTTTTAGGTGTAGCAGGGATGCCTAGAAGAATTCCTGACTATCCTGATGCGTTTATTACTTTTAACAAATTAGCATCTTGGGGATCATATATTTCAGCAATTTCATCATTATTTTTCTTTTACGTAGTATTTGAAGCATTTTCATCAAATAGAAAAGTTACAAGCTCTTATTTGTAATTTTTAAAACATAAATATATTATGAATAAAAAATTAATAATAGAAAATTTACAAGAATTATCAAAAACATGTCCTTTAGAAAAAATTCAAATATTTAATGATAATTTAATTATAATTGTTAAACCTGTATTTTTAAACGATATTTTATTATTTTTTAAAAATCACATTATGTTTCAATTTAAAGTTTTAACTTGCATTTCAGGAGTAGATTATCCTATGAATAAATACCGTTTTCAGATAGTTTATGAATTATTAAGTATTCGTTATAATTTTAGAATACGAATAAAAACATTTACACATGAATTATTAAGTGTTGAATCTAGTCAAAATTATTTTTCAGCAGCAGGTTGGTATGAATGTGAAATTTGGGATATGTTTGGTGTATTCTTTAAAAACCATTCTAATTTAAAAAGAATATTAACAGATTATGGGTTTGAAGGGTATCCTTTAAGAAAAGATTTTCCGTTAAGTGGATTTATTGAAATGAGGTATCATGAAATTGAAAAACGAGTTGTTAATGAATCGTTAGAATTATGTCAAGAGTATAGAACTTTTAATTATCTATCTCCATGGGAATCGCAAAATAATTTTTAATTGTTGGGATATAGCCAAGTGGCAAGGCCCTCGTTTTTGGTACGGGTATTCAAAGGTTCGAATCCTTTTATCCCAAATTTTTAAAAGTAATTAGCTCAATTGGTAGAGCGTCTCGCTTACAACGAGAAAGTTGGTGGTTCAAATCCATTATTACTTAAAAATAAATAAAAATGTATTTAATTTTAGTTTTTTTACCGTTAATAAGTTCTATTGCTGCTGGTTTATTTGGTAGATATTTAGGACCTAAAGGTGCATCAATTATAACTGTTGTTTCATTAGTTAGTACTTTTATTCTAGCAACTTTTGTATTTTATGAAGTAGCTATTATAGGATGCCCTGTTTATATAAAATTAATGCCTTGGATAAATTCAGAATTATTAAATGCTGACTGGGGTTTTTTGTTTGATAGTTTAACAGTAACTATGTGTTGTATTGTCACTTTTGTATCTTCATTAGTTCATTTATACTCTACTGAGTATATGTCACATGATCCGCATTTACCTAGATTTATGTCTTATTTATCATTGTTTACTTTTTTTATGCTTATTCTTGTAACTGCAGATAATTATGTTCAAATGTTTGTTGGTTGGGAAGGTGTAGGTTTATGTTCTTATTTACTTATTAATTTTTGGTTTACAAGAATACAAGCTAATAAAGCTGCAATTAAAGCGATGGTTTTAAATAGAATTGGGGATTTTGGTTTAGTTTTAGGAATTTTAATTATTTTTATAAAATACAAAGCAGTTGATTATGCTACAATTTTTGCTATAACACCATTATTTGTTAATCATAATTTTATATTTTTAAATATGTCTTTTAATTTAATTGACATTATTGGTTTTTTATTATTAATTGGTGCAATTGGTAAATCTGCCCAACTTGGGTTACATACTTGGTTACCTGATGCTATGGAAGGTCCTACTCCAGTATCCGCTTTAATTCATGCAGCGACAATGGTAACTGCTGGAGTTTTTTTAATAGCTCGAAGTTCTCCTTTGTTTGAGTATACTCCATTTATTTTAAAAGTTATTACTGTTTTAGGTGCATGTACTGCGTTTTTTGCTGCTACAGTTGGTTTGTTACAAAATGATTTAAAAAGAGTTATCGCCTATTCAACATGTAGTCAGCTAGGTTACATGATTTTTGCTTGTGGTTTATCCAATTATTCAGTCGGAGTTTTTCATTTAGCAAATCATGCATTTTTTAAAGCTTTACTTTTTTTAGGTGCGGGGTCTATTATACACGCAGTTGCTGATGAACAAGATATGAGAAAAATGGGAGGTTTAAAAAATTTAGTTCCATTTACTTATTCTATGATGGTTATTGGTTCATTAGCTTTAATAGGATTTCCTTTTTTAACTGGTTTTTATTCAAAAGACGTAATTTTAGAAGTTGCTTATGGTAAATATACAACTGAAGGTCATTTTAGTTATGTATTAGGTTCTATAGGAGCTTTCTTAACCGCTTTTTATTCAACGCGTTTACTTTATTTAACATTTTTATCTTCACCAAATGGTTATAAATCTGTTTTATCTGCAGCATACGATTCTTCTTATCAAATTTGTATATCGTTAGCTATTTTATCTATTCCAAGTGTGTTTATAGGTTTTTATAGTAAAGATATGATTATTGGGTTAGGTACTGACTTTTGGGGAAATGCCATATACGTATTGCCTGAAAACATGAACATGATTGATGCGGAATTTATTGACCATTCTTTTAAAGTTTTACCAGTAATTTTAAGTATATTAGGAGCAACTACATCTTTCTTACTTTACACATTTTCAAGTAAGTTATTATTTCAATTAAAAATTTCGTTTTTTGGAAAAAAAGTGTATAATTTTTTAAATAAAAAATGGTTTTTTGATAAAGTATATAACGAATATGTTAGTCAATTTTTTTTTGCATTTGGTTACAATATAAGTTACAAAATTATTGATAGAGGTATTTTTGAAATTTTTGGGCCGATGGGTCTATCTAGTAGTGTTTTAAAAAAATCATCATTAATTGCAGGATTACAAACTGGTTATTTATACCATACTACGTTAACAATGTTAATTGGAAGTACTATGTTATTAGGAGTTAGACAGTTTTGGTTGATTTTTGGTGATTTTTTTGATTTTAGATTATTTATTATTGTTTTTTTATTAAGTTTTTTTTTGATAAATATACCACGTAAATAATTTAAAATAATAAATTAAATATAAATGAAAGTATTTAATAATATGTTAAAAAAATTTATTTTTGTAAATGAAAAGAGAGAATTTAATACTGTTTTAACCACCAGTATTTTAAAAAATGAACAGTTTAAATATTTAAAAACTCGACATTCTTGGCATTTAGTTGACCCAAGCCCTTGGCCTTTAGTGGCATCGTTAGGTGCATTTTTTATGACATCAGGAGGTGTTTTATATATGCATAATTTTTCAGGGGGTGGTCGATTATGTGCTGTTGGTTTTATTACTATTTTATATGTAATGTATGTGTGGTGGCGCGATATTATTAGAGAAGCTACTTTTGAAGAGCAACACACCTTTTCTGTTCAAAGAGGTCTTCGTTTAGGAATGATTCTTTTTATTGTTTCAGAAATTATGTTTTTCTTCGCTTTTTTTTGGGCATTTTTTCATTCAAGTTTATCTCCAGCCTTTAATGTAGGAGGTGTTTGGCCTCCTACAGGAATTGAAGTAATTCAAACTTCAGGTATTCCATTAACAAATACTTTTTTTTTATTAAGTTCTGGTGCAACTGTTACTTGGGCACACCATGCAATTATAATAAGAGCAAAAAAACAGGCTATAATTGGTTTAATTTTAACAATTATTTTAGCAACAATATTTACAGGTTTTCAAGGTATTGAATATTTTGATGCGCCTTTTACAATAACTGACAGTGTTTTTGGCTCATGTTTTTATATGGCAACAGGTTTTCACGGTTTTCATGTATTTGTTGGTACAATTGCTTTGTTAGTATCATTAATTAGAATTGGATTAAATCATTTCACATCTACTCATCATTTTGGATTTGAATCTGCTGCTTGGTATTGGCATTTTGTTGATGTTGTATGGTTATTTTTATTTGTAACTATTTATTGGTGGGGTGGTTTATAAAATACAGAACCAAAATGATGGAATTTGGTAGACATGCTAGGTTTAGGTTCTAGTTCTTTAAATAGAGTAAGGGTTCAAGTCCCTTTTTTGGTATAAAAAGACTTTGTCTTTAAAAAGTTTTATTAGATATAATCATTATTTATATTAAGTGGCTAAAGTTAGTTTTTTCTAATCTTAACACTTTTGAGCAATTTATCATTGTTGTAGAGTGTCTACTATATGAATCAGTTCCTCCTATGTAAAAATCATTCAACCAAATTTTAATTTTTGTTGAGAATAGTTTAATTTTTGGATTTTTAAATTTAAAAGTTATATTTAAATTTTTTTTAACAATACTATTAGTTAAATAAGATTCAATATTAGTAGTTATATTCGAAGTTGCAAAAAATATATAATTAGTAAAATTTTTAAATCTATTAAAACTAGTAGTATTTATAAAAATAGTTGAATTATTTTTAGTTGAATTGGTTAAAAACGTTATATTTGTTGAATTTGAAAATATTTTTCGAACAATCTGCCAGTCTTCTTTTGTTTGAGATTCCGTAGAAATAAACTTAATTGTTTTTTTAATTTCACCTTCCGTATTTAGAAATGTACCTGTAGATTCAAAAAAAGAACCGTTAGGTAAATTAATATAATTAAAAGGTTTGTAAAATGAATTTAAAAATTCTAAATCGTTTGTTTTAATTCCAAAATTTTGTTCTAAACAAAATGTAGGCCAATTAACATTAGTATTTAAATAATTTAATAGCTTAATTTTAGTAAGTTTTTGAAAAGTAAGTGGGTTTGGTTGTACGTTTAAAAAGTATAAACCAGAGCTTAATTTTAAATCTCTTTCAGAAATAGATTTAAAAGTATTTAAATAATTTACTCCTGTTTCATTTAATGACGTGTTTAAAATATTTAAATTATTCCAGTTAAGATGATATTTAGATAAAATTGTTTTAAAATTATTTAAAAGTTTTAAAACTCCATCAGAATCTTTTCTATATAAATTAGAAGAACTGATGTTTATTATTGGGTTTTTAGATGTAATAAAATTTTGACAAAAAAAGTTATTACCTTCTACTAATGTTTTTAAATTTTTAACATTTGATCCTATACTAGACGAAGGAAACGTTAAATCTTTGTTTGAACCTAAAGTTAGTATTTTAAAATTACCTTTTAAATATCGATTTCTTAAATTTAAATTTAAATTTACTCCTTCGTATCTACTATATAAACCTATTAAAAAACATAAATTAGAGTTAGATAATTTAGTTTTTAGTTTTTTGTTTTGATGTATTAAAAATTCAGATTCAAAATCGGTATTAGTTGTTTTACTTTCAAATTTTCTTAATTCTATAAAAAAATATTTTTTTGAAAATAAATATATTAAATTTAAAACTTCTATACTAATATTATTACTAAAAATAATAATTAATTTATTATTTTTTAAAAAATGTTTGTTTAAATGGTCTTGAAAATATAAAGTAGTTATAATTTCAAGCAATAAAGTTTTCCAAGTAGAAGAAAAAATGGAGTTATTTGATCCAAAATTTATAAATCCTTTTAAAATTCTTGCAGGAGAAAACATACCATCAAATGAAAATCTTGATTTATCAGATATCCAAGGGTTAGAGTTTTCATTATAACCAGAAGTAATTTTTACAATTTGACTATTTTTGAAAAAAACTTGTATATTTGTACCAAATCCGTCAGAAAAGTCTACAGAATTGGTTGTCTTTAATTCCCAACTTCTACTTAAAAATGGATAAGGTTTTTGAGTTAGAGCTCCTACAGGACACAAATCAATGACATTTCCAGATAATTCTGATTGAAAAGTTTTAGTTACGTAGGTACCAATTTCACTATTAAGACCTCTACCAAACATGCCTAAATCTTCAGTACCAGCAATTTCTGTGGAAAATCGTACACACCGTGTACAATGTATACATCGAGTCATAACAGTTTTAACAATAGGACCTATATTTTTATCAGTAACGATTCGTTTAAAATTATAAAATCTTTTTTTTGATGTACCAAAATATAACGACTGGTCTTGTAAATCACATTCACCTCCTTGGTCACATATAGGACAATCTAATGGATGATTAAGCAATAAAAATTCTAAAATATTTTCTCGTGCTTTTTTAACTAGTGGACTTTCTGTAAAAATTTCAGTATTATTTAAACAAGATTTGGCACTCATCGCACAAGAAACTATAGGTTTAGGAGAGTTTTTTAATTCAATTAAACACATACGACAATTTCCTGAAATTGATAAGTTTTTATGGTAACAGTAATGAGGAATTGTAATTCCTAAAGTTTCACAATATTCAATAAGAGGTGCATTGTGCTTCCAATAATTATTTATTTGGTTATTTTGAAATTCTAAGGTATAATTAAATTTTTGATTATTAATGTAAAAGTATTTTAAAGAGTTCATATATATTTTTATATGGAAATGTAGCTTAATTTGGTTAAAGCGTCGACCTGTCACGTCGAAGACTGCGGGTTCAAGTCCCGTCTTTTTCGTTTAACTTTTAATAGTTTTAATTATATCCATTTGGATTGTTTGTTTTAACTTATAATAAATAGATAATATAGCTAAACCTATGGCAGATTCTGTTGCAGCAATGGTTAATATAAACAAAACAAAAATGTACCCTACTATATCGTCTAAGTAAATAGAAAAAATAATAAAATTTAAATTTACTGATAGTAACATAAGTTCAACTGACATTATAGTTATTAAAACATTTTTTCTGTTTAACACAAGTCCTAAAGAACCTATTAAAAACAGTAGTATAGTAATATTTAAAATGTAATTTATATTAGTAGTAATCATATAGTTTTTTAGTAATACTGAGCGCACTGGGATTTGAACCCAAGACCTGTGGATTAAAAGTCCAATGCTCTACCGCTGAGCTATACACTCTTTTATTATTTAATTAAAAATAATTTTTTATAGAGCAAAAAGAATTAAGAATCCCATCATTAACGAAAATAAAGCAATAGCTTCAGTTAATGCGAATCCAAAAATAGCAAGTTTGAATAACTCGTCTTTTAGTGAAGGGTTTCTTGATACACCAATAACTAAAGCACCAAATACGGTACCAATTCCCACTCCAGCTCCTGCTAAACCGATTGTTGCTAAACCAGCTCCTATAAACTTAGCTGCTTGTAATAACATAATATAATTGTTGTTATTTTTTATCAATGTATTAATCCAGATAAAATATCTCGGAAGCTTTAAAAGCAGCAATTTAAAGAATCTTCATCAAAATTATAATTATTAGTAATATTAATTGTCTTTAAAAAAATAAATTAAGTAAAAACTATTGTTTTTATAGGTAATTTTGCACCACCCGTTTTAAAAGCAGCAATTGCTGTATTAGTCGTTACTCCGCAAAGTTCAAAAATAACACTCCCTCCTGCAACTTTTGTAGCCCAAAAATCAACAGAACCTTTACCTTTACCCATTCGAACTTCTGTAGGTTTAGTTGTTATTGGTAAAGAAGGAAAAATGCGTATCCACAATTTACCTTTACGATTGATTTTTCTAGTAATAGATTGTCGTGCAGCTTCTATTTGTCTGGCAGAAATAGTACCAGATTCTGCTGCTTTTAATCCTATTGTACCAAATTTTATTTTATTTGATCGAAATTCTAAATTTGGTAATGTTCCTTTACGAATTTTTTTAAATTTTGATCTTTTCGGTTGTAAAAACATAAAATTTAGTTAAAATTTTAAAATAATATTAATTTTTTTCACAAATCCAAACTTTTATTCCAAAAGTTCCATTTGGAGTATATGAAACAGAATTATAATAATTAACTGAAGCGTTAAAAGATTGTAAAGGAATTATTCCTATCTTTAAAATTTTTTTTTTAGCTTTTGGCACACCATTAAAACGTCCTGTAATTGTTATTTTTATACCTTTAATTTTAGAAAAATTTAAATTTATTAATATTGTTAAAGTCTTTTTTAATAAAAAAAGTAAATAATTATGTTTTTTTTTTTGTTTATTAAGACAAAATGATATTATGTCGGCTATCAATTTAGAAGAATTTTTTTCTGAAACACTAATAAATAAAATTTTAATAAGATCTTTTTGCCATGGTGTTTTTAAAAAATTTTTTAAAAGTTTAAGAGCTTTTTTATATTCAAATAAATCTTGCTTTTTTTTAATTAATTGAATTTCAAATTTTTTGTTTAAATTTTGAGTTTTAACATTTATTGTTTTATTTTTTATATATAAATTTAAACTTGCTGTTAAAATATTTTTAATTAAAAAAGAAGTCAATTCTTTATTAGTATTTGAAACTTGTTGTAAACTATTATTTTTTATGTTATTAATTAAATTAAATTTAGCAGTAATATTTTTTGATTCGTAAAAAGAAATTAAAATATTTGCAGTATTATATGTATATTCTATTTTACAGCTGTGAATTAAAAGATTGTAATATTTAAATATTGTGTTTATATAATTATTAATTTCTATATTTTTATATAAAAATATTGTAGATTCTTCTGCATTTTTTTCTATGTATTTGTATTTCCATTCAGAGTTTTTTAAACCTAATCTAAAAATAGAAGCGTTTGTTTTTTGTCCCATTTTTTATTTTATTTTTTTTTTTTTAAAAGAGAATTTTTTCCGAGTAGGTGAAAATTCTCCTAGTTTTCTACCAATCATATTTTCTGTAATTTTAATTTTTGCAAAATTTTTACCATTATGAATTTGTAACGTAAAACCTACTAAGTTAGGTATTATAGTAGAAGTTCGTGACATAGTAAAAATTTCTTCTTGATATTTCTTAGTTTTATTGTGATTACAGGCAAATAATAATTTGTTGGACACATAAGGACCTTTCCATTTAGCTCTACTCATTTTAAATTTATTTAATTATTAATTTATTTTTTGATCGACTAGTTTTTCCACCTTTGGTAGGTTTACCCCATGGCGTTACAGAGGTTCGTCCTCCAGAAGTTTTACCTTCACCGCCACCATGAGGATGATCAATAGGGTTCATAGCAACTCCTCTTACTTTTGGTCGTTTGTTTAACCATCGAGATCTTCCTGCTTTTCCTAAATTGGTTAATAAAAATAATTCATTAGACACTACTCCAATTGTAGCAAAACAATTAATTGATAATGTTCGTTGTTCACCTGAACTAAGTTTTATACGACCAAATTTTGATGTTTTTTCAATTAATTGAGAAAATGTTCCAGCTGATCTACTAATTTGTGATATTGAGTTTACTTTTGGGGCTATATTATGTATTAAACAGCCAATAGGAATTTTTGAAATAGGTAGTGAATGACCGTTTTTTGCTTCAGCATTTATACCTGATTTAATTATATCACCTATTGTTAAATTTTTAGGAGCAATAATATAAAAAAAAGTTTTTGTTAAAAAATTATAAATTGAAGCTATGTTAGATGATCTAAATGGGTCATATTCTATACCAATAACAATACCAATAGAATTTTCTGTACGTTTAAATTCAATTTTCCTATATTTTTTTTTATGTCCACCTCCTTTGCAAAAACTAGTGATTTTACCGTCAAAATTTCTACCAGAATTTTGTTTTAGACCTTTAATTTTTGATTTTAGTAATGGTTTATTTGTTAATTCTGTTTTATTTAACTGAATTAAATTTCTTAAAGATGGTGTTATGGGTGTAAAAGTTTTAAGTTTCATTTTAGCAAAAATTAGTTTTAATTTTATGATTTTATCTAATATAGTAGTTAACAATAATAAAAAAATTTATATATATAAATTAGTCGAATTAATTAAGTTTTTAAATTTACAAAAAACTTCAAGAGAAAAGTCAAAAAAAATGTTCAATAATATTAAAAAATTTACTATTACTAACAAAAAATTTACATCTGTTAAACAAAATGTTATTAGTTATATTATTAATATAGTGTTATCTCCTACAAACACAATAGTAAATGTTACAGATATAAATGGTAATGTTATTGTTTCAATTTCAGCAGGATTAATTAATTTAACAAAATTTCAAAAAAAATCTCAACCAATGGCATTACTAAACATTTTTAAAATTTTACTTTCAAAATCTAAATTTTTACAAAATAAAGCCGTAGCTTTACATTTTAAAAATGTAAAACGATTTCATGAGTCTTTTTTTATTACAGCACTAAAAAAAAAATTATTTATTAAATCATTTCAAAGTTATAATTTAACACCTCATAACGGATGTCGTCCAAAAAAAATAAAAAGAATTAAACGGCGTACTAAACGATTAGTATTAAAATAAATATTTTTAAAAATATGAAAGAATGACTGAGTGGTTTAAAGTGGCAGATTGTAAATCTGTTAGGTTTTCCTATCGTAGGTTCGAATCCTACTTCTTTCTTTAATTTCGGAATATAACGCAGTCTGGTAGCGTGCCTGTTTTGGGAACAGGAAGTCATGTGTTCAAATCACATTATTCTGAAAAAATTATTTTTTAAATTTGTAATAAGGTGTTTTAAGATACATTTTAAAAGTTTTATTTAAAACAATAATATTTTTTTTATAATTTAATGTAGAAAGATTAGATAATTGAAAAGCAGAATATATGTTTTTATTTAGTTTTAACCCTAAAACAGGCATTGTTTTATTGATTTTTAATAACTTTTGAACGTCATTATTAAGTTTATTTAAGTTTTTGGGGTAAATAAAACATAAAGATCCGTTTAAAATAGGTACTAAATTTAAAAAAATAGAATTATTTACTGCGTACTTTGTTAATGTGTTTTGAATTTTATAATATTTTAAATTAAAATTAAGTAAATCTTGTTCAATTTTTAACCAATTAACTGATTTTAAATTTAAAGTATGAAAAAATAAAATTAATGGTGGATTTTTCAAAAAATATTTTACTTTGTAAAGTTTATAGTTTTTCAATTCGTTATTCATTTTTTTGTTTATATCTTTTACTTTGTAAAGTTTATAAAATTTTTAGGCTTGGCAGGATTTGAACCTGCGACTAAACCGTTATGAGCGGTACGTTCTGCCACTGAACTACAAGCCTCACAAAAAAGTATTCGCTAAAAAATATAAATATGGGAACAATTAGTTTAGGTCAAATTGTTATAGTAAGTTTATTATTAATATTAATTTTTGGGGATGTATCTCAAATATTAAAAAAATTGAAATTATGGTTTCAAAGTTTTAAATTACAGAAAAAAAACAGGAAAAAAGGGAGTTGAACCCTTGACCTTTGGTTTTGGAAACCACTGCTCTACCAACTGAACTATTTTCCTTAAAATTATATAATACAAATGTTATATCGATATTTTTTTGAAATTAAAAGTAGAATACTTTTAATAATTATTTCATGGGTTATCACAATTTTAATTTGCTATTCTTATAAAGAAACTCTATTATTTTTATTAGTTAAATTAAATATAAAATTATATTATCTAGAGTCATTTTATTTTATTTCTACAAATTTAACAGATGTATTTTCTGTTTATTTACAATTGTCTTATTTTGTTAGTACTCAATTATCTATTTTTATTTTTATTTACCATTTTTTATCATTTATTTCACCAGGTTTATTTGAACACGAATATAAAATGTTAAAATTAATAGTTTTAATGAGTTTGTTTTTTTTAAGTCTTAGTATTTTAATATTAAATATTTTTGTATTGCCTTACGTCTGGACTTTTTTTTCTGGTTTTCAAACTAATCAATATAATGAGAGTATAAATATTTTTTTTGAAGCACAAATTACTGAGTATTTAAATTTTTATATTCTAACGTATTATATTAATGTTAGTATAGGTCAGGTATTTGTTGTTTTTTTGTTACTATTAAATTTTATTGAAAACAAAATAAAATTTATTAATAACACTCGAAAAATATTTTATTCTATTTTTTTAATATTTGCAACAATAATAACTCCTCCTGATATAATTAGTCAAATTATTATAAGTTTATGTTTTAGTTTAATTTATGAAATTATTGTTATAATAATTTTATTAAAAACAATAATTTTTAGAGATTTATAGAAGTTCAATAAAAATAATTATAATTGTCTAAATATATTTAAAAAATTAATTAGGTAACCAATTAAAACTTATTAAAATACTGACAGTAAATATTAAATAACCTAAAGATAAAGGTAAGAAAGATTTCCACCCTATATGCATTAATTGATCATATCGATATCTTGGTAAAGCTGCACGGGTTAATATAAAAAAAGTTACTCCAAAAAGTATTTTAATAGATAACCAAAAACTTCCTGGCAAAATAGTTAAAGGAAAAACAGAAAAAATAGGTAGCCAACCTCCTAAAAATAAAATAGATGAAAATGCACTCATTAAAAGCATATTAGCATATTCACCTAAAAAAAATAAAGCAAAAGTCATTGCAGAGTACTCTACATTATACCCTGAAACTAATTCAGCTTCAGCTTCCGGTAAATCGAACGGGTGCCTATTAGTTTCTGCAAGCATTGAGATATAAAATAAAACAAACATAGGAAATAAAGGTATTATAAACCAAATATTTGTTTGAGCTAAAACAATAGTGCTTAAATTAAACGACCCTACACAAATACAAATATTAACTATAATAAATCCCATAGAAACTTCGTAAGAAATCATTTGAGCTGCTGACCGTAGTGAGCCTAAAAATGGGTATTTAGAATTACTGGACCATCCTGCCATAACAATACCATAAACACTTAACGAAGAAATAGCAAGCAAATATAAAATTCCTAAATTTAAATCTGAAATAACTACTGTTTCAGAAAGAGGTATAACAGCCCACCCAATTAAACTTAAAATAAAAGTTAGTAATGGAGCAATAATAAAAATATAAATATTAGAGTTACTAGGTAGAATAGTTTCCTTAACAAATAGTTTCAAACCGTCAGCTAGAGGTTGTAATAATCCTAAAAAACCAATAACATTAGGACCTCTTCGACGTTGAATACTTCCCATTAATTTTCGTTCAGCAATTGTAAAATAAGCTACAGAAATAAGTAACGGAATTACTATTGAAAGTATTTTAAAAATAATACAAATTATTGTCATCATAAGGCTAAAATCGGAATTGAACCGATATTACAAGATTTGCAATCTAGTACATTACCTGTTATGTTATTTAGCCTAAAAGATAAGGAGGGATTCGAACCCACGGTATTTTATCAATACAATAGTTTTCAAAACTAACGCCTTAAACCACTCGACCACTTATCCTATAATTAGCAAAAGAAGGGATTCGAACCCTCAGCTTTAACCTTGGCAAGGTTACACTCTGCCAAATTGAGTTACATTTGCGTTTTTTAAATTAAAAACTTATAAGAATTGATTAAAAAAATAAATTCTTGAAAAGTACAATTTGTTATTTTTATATTAATATTTAAATTAGATAAATTTTTAAATAACGCATAGTTTTGTTCCAATTCTTTAAAAATTAAAATATTACTAATTTTTATAGAAAATAAATTATTATTATTAACGGTTTTAAAGGTCGATTTTCCTAATGTTTTATTTAATAATTTAAATAAAAAATTATTCATTTTATCTTTTCTTAACGTTATTTTACACCCAATAGGCTGACCCTTACGTATTTTTAATGAAACATTCGATACATTTGATTTTGTTAAAATTCCTTTTTGTAATGTTATAAGTTCTAAAGCAGCTAGTGAAGATATTAACAATTTAATGTCCCAACGTTTAAGTTTAAAATTTAAAGTAACAAATTTCAAACTAGGTAATTTTGTTGCTATTTTATATTGAAATTTATTAATCAAGTCGTATTTTACAACCTTTTCTGTATAGTGTTTTAAAAAATGCATAAAATAATTTAAACGGTTCCAATAGAAATATTAGCAAATTTAGAATATTTTCCTTTTTTAAATTGTTTTGGGATAGGGCTTAATATCCGACTCCCAAAAGGTTTTTTTTGTTTATTTATTAAACAAGCAGAATTTGTATTAAAAAAAAAAGCAGATCCATCTTTGTTTATTTGTTTTGTTTTAGTTTTTAAAATCAAAGCTTTATAAATCTCTCCTTTTTTTACTTTTGAAGTTTTTTTTGATTTGTTACGTAATTCTTTAATAGAAACAACTATAATATCACCTAAACGTGCTGTTTTTTTTTTATACCCACCTAACACTTTGATACATTTTAAAGTTTTTGCTCCAGAATTATCTGACGCTTTTAATATTGTTTGTTGTTGAATCATTTATTAATATATTTTTGCGCTTATAGCTCAATTGGATAGAGCGTCGGATTTCGGTCCCGAAAGTTAAAGGTTCAACTCCTTTTAAGCGTAAAATCTTAAAACCATCTATAATTGGCAAATTTTTTTTTTAGAAAAGCTTGTTGGTGTAAATTTTTTTTTTTTTCAACACTTTTACTTAAATTTTTAGAAGAATTAATCAGCTCTAACTCTAATTGCTTATAAAATGGATTAGAATTTTTTGATTTACAATTATTTAAAATAAATTTTATACCGTAAGATAATCGAGAATTAAATTGTAATAAAAACGGAAATTCAACAGTTTGTTTCCGTTTTCTTTTAATATGTTTTAAATAAACAATGGGAGAACTATTTATTAACCCTAGTTTTATAAGTTCATCAAATTTTTTTTTATTATGAATTTTCTGAATTTTTTTTAAACTCTTCAAAATTACTTTTTCTGAAGTTGATTTATTACCATTTGACATAATTTGATTAAATATTTTTTTTTTTAAATTCATTATTTTTATAAGTATTTAGACAATTTTTTTGTTCCATATTTAGAACGTGATGTTTTTCTATTTTTTAAACCTGAAAAATCTAATTTACCTCTTACTAAATGATATTTTATTCCAGGTAAATCTTTAACACGCCCACCTCGTATTAAAACAGTGGAATATTCTTGTAATTTATGTCCTTCACCGGGTATGTAAGCAGTCACTTTTTTACCATTAGTTAATTTTAAACGAGCCAGTTTACGTAAAGCTGAGTTTGGTTTTTTTGGAGTTCTTAAAAATATTTTAAGACAAACTCCTTTTTTTTGAGGATTAGACTGTAACGCAGGAACTTTGTTTCGTCTTATTTTTAACAATCGTTTTGTTTTACAAAGTTGGTTTATGGTTGGCATTTATATTTTAACTCAAATTATTTTTAAAAAAATATGTATAATAAATATATATGTAAGGAACTAAAAAAATTATGCTTAATATTAACATAGGATTTTCATTTTCTCCAATAATATCACCCATTCTATATAAAAAATATGTAAAATGAATAATAAATACCGTTATTAAAATAAAAAATTTTAGAATAAAATATTTAATTAAACATTTTTTTTCATTTGTTAATAAAATCATATATAAATAAAATAAATAAGTATAAAAAATTGATGCTATTATTAAAAAAAATAAAAATATTAAGTATGTTAAAAAAATATTTAGTAAAAATATATTAAAAAATAAAAATGATTGAAAAAGTAAGAAATAACTAACAACAATAATAATCCTAACTATAGTTTTTAAAGATTTATTTTTATAAAAAATAAAAATAAAAATTAATATAAAATTAATTATAAAAAATTCGAGCGGAGTTAATGCTTGCGCTAAAAAAATAATATTGCGTAATAAAACAATAAAATTTTTAATTAATGTTCTAAAATCTTCGTTTACTAAAAAAAGTTTTCCAGCAGTTAGATTAGATTCCTCAAAAACATGTTCAATTAAAAACCAACCAATGGATCTTTCTAAAATAAATAAATCAGTTAAATTATTTAATGATTTAAATAAAACCATACCTGTTATTACGCTCATTAATTTTCCTGAAACAAAATACCACATAAAATATACAAAATTTTTGAATTATAATGAATACTCATTATCGGACTTGAACCGATACTCTTTTAAAAGAATCAGATTTTAAGTCTGACGTGTCTACCAATTTCACCAAACGAGCTATTTAAAAATTTTACTAGTATTTTTATAAAAATATTATTCCACAATTCGATATTTTAACTTTGGGAGCTCAAATATTTGGACTATTAATTAGTTTATATTTTTTTTATGCTTATTCAATTTCTACTAGTATAACAAATTTTATTGAAGTAAAAAAGTTTAGAACAAAAAAACTTGCTAAAAATAACATACTAGTAACAAAAATTGAAAAAGATTTAAATTATAATTTATGGTTAATTAGTTATTGTTATGTTAACTTTTTAAAATAAATTTAATATTATGGGGGTATAACTCAATGGTAGAGTGTATGCTTTGCAAGCATAAAGTTATCGGTTCAAATCCGATTATCTCCAAAAATTATAATAATAATCTCTCCAGGCTGGATTTGAACCAACGTCCAAGTGGTTAACAGCCACTTGCTCTACCACTGAGCTACTGAAGATATATTTTAAACATATTAAATAATTACTTACGATAAGATCTTATTACGTCATTTAAATTTAACCATAACAAATTTTGAGATAATGTGTTTGATAACATAATATCGTCAAGTATTTGAATTTGAAAAAGTTTATAACTTATTTGCAAATAAGTAGGAGGTAAAGGCCATAAATTAGACAAAGTTAAATAGTAACGAACTAATTTATGACTTTTTTTAGAAAATGTTATTATATCCCCTTTATCTAATAAAAATGAACTATCTGTTACAATCTTTTGATTAATTAAAACGTGTTTATGTGAAATTAATTGTCTAGCATTTCGGACACTTAAAACAAAATTAGATCTAACTAAAATAACATCCAAACGTTTTTCTAAAAAACCACTAAAAAACTTTTTTGTATTAATTTTGTTTTTAATTTGATTTGATTTTTTAACAGATTTTTTAACTAAAGACTTTAAATAATTTTGACACAATCCACCATAAAAAAGGTTAAAACTTTTTTTTGACAACACGTCTTGTTTATAATTTTTCGAAAAAAAATTGTTATATTTTGGAATAGTATAAGAATTTTGATCATAAAATTTGTAATAACAATTACGTTTTCGAATTTTTGAATTTCTATTTAATTTAAATAATAAATTTTTCCATTTTTTTTTTTTAAATTTAAGTAATTTTTGTCGATTTTGTACATTATTTTTTAAATTTGTAAATTTTTTATATACGGGTCGGTGTCGATATTTTTTAATAACAATCATATACTTTAAAATAATTTAATAGATCTGGTTATAATTGAAAAAATTAAAAAAAAACAAAATTTTTTTATTTTTTTATTTTGTAAAAACCCGCTAATATTATAATTTTTATGGCTAATATTATCAGAATTTCCAAATAAAATTAAAGGTATATTTAATTTTTTCAATTTAGTTAAGATATTTATATCTTTTTCAGATGTACTATTAAAAACAACTAAATCAGGGTTTTTATATAAAACACCAGAATTTGTTAAAGAATTAAAATTACCGCTTAAAGTTTTTTTTAAATAAAAATGTTTAGAAATAAAAAAATGACTTAGCTGGTTCTGTAGCGCTTTATTGTAAGGAAACCCTATAAATAAAATTTTTTTATTTTTTATATTGTATAAATGTATTATTCTTAATGCTTGTTTTAATTCTATAGTAATATTATTAAGACTTGAATTAAAAGAATATTTATTATAATTTTTATACATTTGATATTTTAATAAATGTATCTTTATCAATGATCGAGATGAAGTTTTTAACGTTGTTTTCATTTAAACTTTTTTACCTTCTTTTAATATTATTGACTCATTTGAATATAAAATACCTTTTCCTTTATAAGGTTCTGGAACTTTACAACTTCTTAAAATAGCAGCTATTTGTGAAACTTTGCTAAAATTATAACCAAAAATAAATAATTTGGTTGCCTGACGTATTTGAATAATTACGTCTTTTGGTATTTTATAATACAAACTGTGACTATAACCTAATTTCAGTTGCAAAAGTTTAAAGTTTAAATTATTTGTCATTTCAGGTTCAAATACTTTATAACCTACTCCTATTAATTTTAATTTTTTATAGGTAATTACAGAAACTTCTATTAAAGCCTGTTTAATTGAAGATACTGTAGTTCCTTGTAAACTTTTGAATAAATTTTTCCATTTATTTGACATTTTACTAAAAGGTTTGTTCGTAACAATAAGTAAATTTTTTTCTTTTAAAATTAAAACTTTTACTTGTAAATTTAAGAATTTTTGTCTGTCTTTACTTTTAATTAATAAAATTTTTTTTTCTTCACAGTATAAAACTGAAATTTCACTTGGAATTTTAATAACATAACGTTTTGAAACAAATTTCATTTAACTAAAACAAAAGGTTCTCCTCCTAAATTTTTTTTTTTACAATCACTGCTAGACATAAAACCTTTGTTTGTTGATAAGATAATTAAACCTTTACTAGAGTCAAATTTCCACAATTGTTTTGCTGAATAATAAAATTTTAAACTGGGTTTACTTAATACTTTTATTAAATAAATAACAGGAATTCCATTTTGATATTTTAAAAAAATTTTAATAGTATTTGAATCATTTTTTAAATTTTTATAGCCTAAAATAAAACCTTCATTCCATAAAACATTTAAAATACCTTCACATGCTTTTTTTTTAGATTGCAAAACAAACGATTTTTTTGCTAATTGTCCGTTATTAATTGTTGCTATCATATTACAAATATGTTTACTCATAAAAATATTTTTGGTTTGTCTAGAGACAGATTTGAACTGCCGTCACAAGGATTTTCAGTCCTTTGCTCTAACCAACTGAGCTATCTAAACTTAAATTATTTTAATTTTAGTATAAATTCTCCAGAAATTTCAAGAATTTTTAAATACTTAACTAAATTTAACTCTTTATAAAATAAACAATAATTATCAACATTAAATTTATTTTTAATTTTTTGTTTTTCAACTTTTAAATTTGAAATTAATTTTATTTTAAACCCAAGGTCTGCGAATAAGTTAAATCTTATTTTTTTAAAAAAAATTAAAAATAATGAAATTTGAGGTATAAAACATTTTAATCTTTTTTTATAAATTCTATATTCAAACTGTTCTTGAGCAATTTTATTTACATGAGGAGACTTTAAAACAGTAAAAACTTTTTTTTTTTTTTGTCGTTGAGACGTGATTTTTAATATTGATAAATTTAATTTCTGAATTAATTTTTCATTACAAAAAAATTCTAAAAAATAATTTAATGACTTAGAATTTTTAGAATAAATATCTATAATAACAAACATAATTTAAAAGTTTAAAAATTAATGCGATAAATTAATACTATCATTTAAATAAATACAAGTTAATACAGTAAATACATAAGCCTGAATCATAGCAACTCCTAGTTCTAATCCCATTAAAATAACTAAAACTAATAAAGGAATAATATGTAATATAGAAAGAAAATCTTCTAATAACAACATACTCCAAGCAAAACCAACAATAACTTTTAATAAAGTGTGTCCTGCCATTAAATTCGCAAAAAGTCGTACACCTAAACTAATAGGTTTAAAAATATATGAAATTAATTCAATAGGAACTAATAACAAACCTAAACCAATTGGAGTGTTAGATGGTAAAAAGATAGATAGCATATTAATTTTGTGTCGTTGAACACAAATAAGCATTACTCCAATAAAAATTGGAAAAGATAACGCAAATGTAACAATTAAATGACTAGTTATAGTAAAACTATAAGGAACTAAACCAATTAAATTATTAAATAAAATAAAAGTAAATAATACCGCAATGAATGGAAAATATTTTTCTCCTTCTTCATTTAAATTGTCAAATACAAGTTGTGCAGCTGTTTCATATATAATTTCTATAAATGTCTGCCAAACATTTGGTATAAAATAATAACTTGTTTCACCTAAGTAATTAGAATCAGCACTAAAACAAAACACTATAAAACTAAAAATTAACAAAACTATTAAATTAATAAATAACATATTAGTTACTGAAAAATCTAAACAAAATAACTTAAAAGAAAATATAGAAATAATTTGAAATTGCTCTAAAGGAGTAAATAACATTTATATTTATTTAAAAAATTAAACTTTATAATGTGCTAATCTTGTTTCTACAAACCCAATTATTGGTATTAAAATTAAAAAAAATAAAAAATAATAAACAGTAGCTACTTGACCAACTAATACATAAATATCTTTAACAGGCTTTTGTCCAACCCACCCAAGAACTAAAAAATCAGCAACCATTAACCAATAAAAAATCTTGAAAATTGGTCTAAAAGTTGTACTTCTAACTTCTGATGTATTTATAAAAGGAATTAATAATAAAATAATTAAAGCACCCCCCATTGCAACAACACCTCCTAACTTATCAGGAATTGACCGTAAAATAGCATAAAACGGTAAAAAATACCATTCAGGAACAATATGAGCAGGAGTTTGCATAGGATCTGCTGGTATATAATTATCTGGGTGACCCATTAAGTTTGGGAAATAAAAAACAAAAACCGCAAAAAGAAATAGAAAACAAAAAAAAGCAAAAATATCTTTTACAACGAAATAAGGATAAAACGGTACTTTATCAATGCCGCTGTCCACTCCTAATGGATTATTAGATCCATCTTTATGTAATAACGCTAAATGTAATAAAGTTAAACCTGCAATTAAAAAAGGTAAAAGAAAATGTAAACTGAAAAATCTATTTAAAGTTGCATTGTTTACAGTAAAACCACCCCATAACCAATCAACAATAGATTGGCCTACTACAGGAATTGCTGTAAATAAACTTGTAATAACAGTAGCACCCCAAAAACTCATTTGCCCCCATGGTAGTACATAACCCATAAAAGCTGTTGCCATCATTAATATAAAAATAATAACTCCAGAACACCAAAGTAATTGCCGAGGTTGCATATAAGAACCAAAATATAAACCTCTAAAAATGTGCAAGTATACTACAATAAAAAACATTGACGCACCATTAGCATGAATATATCGAATTAACCAACCATTTGTAACATCTCTCATAATATGTTCAACACTACTAAAAGCTAGATCAATATGAGGCGTATAATGCATAGCTAAAAATACACCGGATAAAATTTGAATAACTAAACATACACCTGCAGAAGAGCCAAAACTCCAAGCATAAGTTAAATTAATAGGACTTGGGTAATGGATTATATGATTATCAAAAAAAGATAATACATAATTATTATTCCATCGTAACGTTTTTGTTACAAATGAAGCCATGAAACTTGAATTATTTGAGACTTTAGTTGAAGAAAAAGGATCAGAAAAAGAATCAAAAACAGAATTATTTAAATTATAAGTTACTTTCATATTTATATATATTATTAAAACCTTTTTAATATTTTTACTGTTTTAGCGTTTGTATGAGTTCTTTGACCTCTAACAGGCAAACCTTTAATTCGTCTTAACCCTTTATAACATTTTATATCTATTAAATTTTTTAAAGTAAAAATTTGTACTTTTTTTAATTCACTTGTTACTTTTAAATTTGTATTTTCTATTGTTTTAATTAATTTTATAATTTGATCATTTGTTAATTTAGAAGTTTTTAAGTTTTTTGAAAACCCTAAAGTTTTACAAATAACATTTGTTTGATAGTTTCCTAACCCATAAATTTTTTGTAAAGCAAATTGTAACGTTTTTGAGTTTGAAATTTCAGTTTCAAAAATATAAATCATAATTTAAAATCGTTTTGTTTTAAAAATACATTAATTCTATTAATAAATTAACACTAAAATGAATTGAGTTTAAAAATATAGATGGATAAATACCCATAACAAAAGTTCCTATTATTAAAGGGAAAAAAATTAAAAACTCTCGTTTAGTTATATCTAAATATGTGTTAAAATATTGAGTTTTTAAATTTCCATACGCTATACGATTAAACAACCATAAAGAATAACAACCTCCTATAACCATACCAGTTGCTCCTAAAAATGTAATTGTAGTGTTTGTTTTAAATGAACCTGCTAAAATAAGAAACTCTCCTACAAAACTTCCTGTACCAGGTAGTCCTATATTGGCCATAGTAAAAAATAAAAAAATAGTTATATATAGAGGCATAGTATGAACAAGACCTCCATAATATTTTACCATTCTTGTATGATGCCTGTCATAAACAACTCCTATAATTAAAAATAAAGCACTTGCTACAAAACCATGACTTAAACTTTGTAAAATAGAACCCTCTAAACCTATAACATTAAAACTAAATAATCCTAACATTACTAAATTCATATGCGCAACTGAAGTATACGCAATAATTCTTTTAAAATCTGATTGACGTATAGCAGTAAACGAAGTATAAATAATACCAACAACCGACATTGAATAAACAAATGGTGCAAAATAAAAACAAGCTTCAGGAAATATAGCAAATGAAAACCTAATAAAGCCATAAGTACCTAATTTTAACAGTACTCCAGCTAAAATAACAGAACCTGCTGTAGGAGCTTCAACATGAGCTTCTGGAAGCCATAAATGAACAGGTACCATAGGCACTTTAGTAGCAAATGAAGCAAAAAACGCAAACCACATTATTTTTTGTTCTAATGAAGAAAAAGAAAATGTTAATAATACTTCATAATCCGTAGTTCCGACTTGGTAGTATATGTATAGAATAGATAATAACATTAAAACAGAACCTAGTAAAGTGTATAAAAAAAAAAAATAAGCAGCTCTGATTTTTCTTTCTCTTGACCCCCAAATACCAATTATAACAAACATTGGAATAAGAACACTTTCAAAAAAAATATAAAAAAGCAATAAATCTAATACACAAAAAACTCCTATTAAAAAAAATTCCATAATTAAAAATGAAATTAAGTATTTTTTTATATCTATTTTTATTGTTTCCCAACCAGTTAACAAACAAATAGGTATTAATAAAGTAGTTAACAATAAAAAAAATAATGAAATGCCATCTATTCCTATTGGAAAATTTAAATTTAAAATTGGAATCCAAAAAAATTTGTTTACAAACTGAAAAGTTCCAATTGACTTGTTAAAAAACACCCAAACAAATAATGATAAAACAAATGTTAAACAAGAAAAACTTAACGCGACTTGTCTTAATAAAATATGATTTGATGAAGGAATAGGTAATAATGCGATAGCTCCTATTAAAGGTAGCAATAAAATATACAATAACAAATTTTTAATACACAACATAACTTAAAAAACACTACACATTTTATAGGATTCGAACCTATGACCAACAGCTTAGAAGGCTGTTGCTCTATCCAGCTGAGCTAAAAATGTAAAATTTTTAAATAAATACTAATAAACTAAATTTATGAGATATTAAAAATAATAGTGTTGGATTAATAAATAAAAATAAAAGTAAAAAAAATAAACATGTAATTATAACAGAACTTTGAAAATTAATAGGATAATAAAGTTTACCTACTAATACTTTTTCAAAATATAAAACTTTAATTAATCGAATGTAGTAAAAAGTACCTACCACACTGCATAAAATACTAATTAAAGCTACAAAATACATCGATGATTCCATAGCTGTTAAAAAAATACCCATTTTTACTAGAAAACCAATCATCGGCGGAAATCCTGCTATAGAAAATAAAACGGTTGTAAAAAAAATAGCTAACATGTAATTTGATTTTCCTAATAAAACTAAATCTGTTAAATCTTTGTTTTGTTTTTGAAAATAATTAGTTTTTAGTCTAGTTGCTAAAAAAATAGACCAAACACACAACCCAGAAAAACTATAAACAATTAAATAACTTAATAACATTTGTAAACTTTCAAAAGTACCTGCACTAAAAGAAATCAATGAATAACCCATATGACTAATAGTACTATAAACAAGTAAACTTTTTAGCTTTCTTTGTTCTAAACCTCCAAAAGAACCTACAATAATAGAAAAAATTACAATTAAAACGACAAAATAACGCCAACTATCAACAAACCCATAAAAACTATAATAAAAAATTCTTAATAATAAAACAAAAATAGCTAATTTAGGCACTACTGAAAAAAAGAAAGTTGAAGACGTAGGTGAACCTTCATACACATCAGGAGCCCATACATGAAAAGGTGCTACTGTTAATTTAAAGAATAACCCAATTAATATAAAAATTAAAGCAAATTTTATTAAATTAGGATCAAAATTTGTAATCAAAGAATATTCATTAACATATTCTATAAATTTGATAAAAACCATAACATCTAAATATTTATATAATGAATTTAACCCATAAAAATCTGTAATTAAAAGACCATTAATAGATTTTTCATATAAAATTTCTTCATATAAATTATCTATAATTGAGAGATTAGAATACAACTCAGTTTCAAAGCAAGATTCTTGTGGAATATTCATAAATAATATACGAAAATCGTCAAAACAAACTGTTCCAGTAATTCCATATAATAATGAAGCGCCAAATAAAAATAAACTTGAAGCAAACGCTCCTAATATAAAATATTTTATACCAGCATCAACAGAAAAAGTTGAGTTTTTCTTAAAAGCAGCTAAGACATAAAAAGCTAAACTTTGTAACTCAATCGCTAAATATGCTGTTAAAAAATCGTTTGACGAACATAATAGAAATAAACCTAATACTGCGAATAAAATCAATAAAAAATATTCGAAATTGTTTATTTTTTGATTTAAAATATAAGGTTGCATCATTAACAAACAAAAAATGGATAGACTTCCTATAATTAATTTAGAAGAAAAACTTGCATAATCGCTTATAAAGGTATTATTTAAGCAAGATACTTCTAAAATATTTAAATGTTCATTTAATACAAGATAAAATGAAAAAAATATTGTTAATACACTTAAATATAAAACTGATGTTTGAATTAAAGGATATTTTTTTTGTATTGCTAAAAAAGTACAATGCATCACCAAATAAATTATCGAAATTCCTAAAAATAGTTCTGGAAAAATAACAACTTCTTTAAATAATAATGTTTCAATTTTCATATGCACAATTTATATAAGCTTAAATAGATTTGAACTATTGACCTCACGCTTATCAGGCGTGCGCTCTAACCAACTGAGCTATAAGCTTAAATTCTTACGAATTAATTAAAACGTTTTTATAATTTCTAGATAATTGTTTAAAAATAACTTGA
>BS_KBA_SWE02_21mDRAFT_10000126_pt1 | contig 26061 bp, 30 predicted proteins | sample BalSeasSWE02_21m_FD_9196 | JGI IMG/M metagenome (IMG submission 9196)
GCCACCAGCATGAGTTGATGCTCGCCACCGCTTAATGTGGGTATGGGTTGGTTCGCGAGAGCGGTTATCCCAACTTGATCAAGAGCATCCAGAACCAAATCGTGATCTACCACGGTCGGGATTCCAAGAGGAGGCAAGTGCGGGGCACGTCCCATCAATACATATTCAGAAACTGTGTAGTCGAAAGGTGAGGTTTCTGACTGAGGAACCAGAGCCAGCGACTTGCTGCGCTCACGGCCTGGATATCGATCCATGAGAAATCCATCAAATTGGATCTCCCCGGACCAGGCTGTCAGCCAACCCAAAACCAAGTGAAGCAAGGTCGTCTTGCCAATACCGTTCGGTCCCATAATAGCAACGATATGCCCGGGCTGTAAATTAAAATTTACATTCTGTAATATTGGCCGGAATGGTTGATATCCAAAGGCGATATTCTGGAATGAAAGAATTGGAGTTGTCATTCCTGGACCTTTGCTTTCTGGAATATCATCAGCAACAGGAAGATCAAAGCACCGAAAAGAGAGGTCAGAATACCCAGCGGTATTTCGCCAGCCAGCAACGAGCGTGCCAGATCATCACATAACAATGTAAATAAGCCTCCCAGCAATAAGGAAGCAGGCAAACTGAAAAGAGTGTCCGAGCCAAACAGGCGCCTGGCAATGTGAGGCATGATCAAACCAACCCAACCGACCATGCCGGTTATGGCGATGAGAGCGGCGGTAGGTATTACCACTGCAAGAATCAATAGCCAGCGCTCGCGTCCAGGAGCAGCGCCAAGTGAAAAAGAGGTTTCTTCACTTAAAGAAAGTAAATTCAACCGCCAGCGATACAGGATGGTGATGATCAAGCCTATAACAACAACGGGCAGGATCGTAAGCAGGCGTTGCCAGGTTATACTTGCCAACCCGCCAAGCAACCAAAAGGTGATCTCGGGGAGCTGGTTGAGAGGGTCAGCCATATATTTGAGCAATCCCAGGCCGGCAGAAAACAGGGCCGAGACAGAGATACCTGCCAGCACAAGCCGCAAGATCCAGCCGCCATAATGCAAACGACGTGCCAACAGGTATGAAAATCCCAGACCGACCAGCGCAAAAAACGCGGCAGAGACCTGGGTGAGAAGAGCAGCTCCACCCAGAAAGATAATGGACAACGCTGCTCCGAAAGCCGCTCCCTGGGAAACCCCTAAAAAACCCGGCTCAACCAATGGATTATTGAACAGATGCTGAAATACCATACCTGCTGCGGAAAGCGTCATTCCCAGCAGAATAGCTGTCAACAAACGCGGCAGACGCAGGTTTAAGATCAGGCGTACAGCCAGTTCATCATTGCTGATTTGGCGCCACGAGATTAGTCCTGGGGCAGGATAACGACCCAATAATAGAGAGAGTCCTGCTGCAACCAGAAGCCCAACAGCCAGCGCAAATATAATACGCTGACGACGTTTATTAAACCTGACTGAAGGGGGCAAAGATTTGGAGACTGAGGGCATCAGGGCAGGTTTTCCTTTAATTGTGGAAGGATATTCTGCTTGAAAAAAGCAGCATCCAACCCATATAAAGATTGGTAGAAAGCCTGAGCCTCAGCAATTATATCCAGATTCGGATATAGATCAGGATGCAAGTGCCCAGCCAACCAGGTTAATCCCAGGATCCAGCGTGTATCAGGTTGGTCCCAACTATACAGGTCAGCGGGAAATGGGTAGATATTTCCATCCTGCACTGCCCGCAAAGCCCGCCAATTGGGATCTGCTTTCAAACTGGATACTACAACGGAAGGATCTTTATTATAGGCAACAATGAAAACCTGGTCAGCATTCCAGGCAGCGATCTGCTCAAAGGTGACTTGTGTCCAACCATTTCCAAGAACGGCACCTGCCCAAACAGGGTCGCCGCCGGCCATCTCCACCATGGTAGTTTGCATCCATTTATATGGTGGAACATTAAAGGCCACGATCCCGTCCTTGTCGTTGTAATAGAGCAAAAGTGTGCGTGGTTTGGATTCCACATTGCTGACAACTTTCTGAATCTGTTCCACTTTGGAGTTGTAGAAAGCGGTCACTTCACGGGCGCGGGCTTCATTCTGGAATATCTGACCCAGAACAGAAATATCGCGAGTATATTGCTCAGGCGTCTCAAAGTCCACATAGACGATCGGGATACCGATCGCCTGTATGGGCTGTCCAACTGTTTCAGCCAGGTAACTTTTCAGAATGACAAGATCAGGCTGGAGAGCAGCGATCTGCTCGGCTCCAGCATTGTCATCCAGGATGACTTTCTGTGCGTAGATCGGATCGATCATGGAAATGAAGTTACTTCCACCCTGACTGGCATTCCCCAATGCCACGATCCGGTCAGCGGCTTCGGGGAACAGATAAACAGCATCTGCGATCATGAACAAGCCTTTTCCAGTGATAACAATGCGCTGTGGAGCGACGGGTAGGGTTACGATTCTTCCTAAGGCGTCGGTGATTACAATAGGAGCGGGAATGTCAGTTACAGGAGCCGTGGTCAGCAAAGGAGTTACCTGTGGCGTGCAGGCAGTTAGAATCAGGATGATGGCGATCATAAATAAGGACAAATGTCTCATAAGAAAGTCCTTTACAAGAATTGGTTACAGACCCTGGCCATCGATGGTCATCGAGACCAGCCGTACGCCCAGGCGATGGAGTTGATGAAAATTGGCACCTTGAGTCACACCACGCAGGGTCGCTTCAATATCATCTACAACTGCCCCAGAAATTATATTTACGCCAAAGTCAAATAAGACTGGTGATAGAGGTGTCGTTGGCCCGACCAGCAGGGTGAGTGCATCCGGGCGGCGGAGAGTGATCAATTTGTCAAAGGTATGGTTGGTCAATGTCATGGCAGTGATGGCCAGCACGTCTGCTTGAGGAATGACATCAGGTGCATCAGAGGCGGGCAGGTCACCTACCCCTGGGTTTTGTTCCAATACCCAGAGTTTGCCAACCCGAGGACGCAGGCGATCGACGAAGGGAAAGTGCCCGACCATAGCCACATTCTTGCCAGCGCCGTTACGGGCGATGACTTCTTCGGCGTGGATATCTGTCCAGAGATCACTCAAATGCGGCAGAAGCGCATTAATAACGGCCATGCCTATTGATACTTCAGGAGGGCTGTCTGAGTGGATTAGATGAGCCAGGTCATGGGTTGTAGATATGGTCAATTTGCCAGCGTTCGGGATTGCCGGCTCACTGGTATAGTGGTGCGACTCATCGCCAATAGTGGCGGACAAACCACAGCGAATTTCACCGTTTGTCTCAACGACCACAGCCGTCCAGTAAAGACCAACATTTACAGAGACGACATTTCCTTCTGGTAAGTCGAGCAAAAGCCTGTCAAAAAGTTTATTTTCAGTCATTTAATCTCCTCTTAAATTGTCAACAGGGAGAACTGATAATAGCCTTCATCGGCACAAGAACGACACATAGTCTACCCGTCATGTATGAGTTCGCGTTCGTTGATGATTTCTTCGCCACACAATCTTCAAATCGCACATGATCCAACATGGGAAAGGATCTGTTAGCAGGTAATCTTAAGATCACTTCTTGCACTATAAGCAGTTTATCATCAGTTAAAGTTTGATTGGCATGCAACTGGGCAAAATAATGACGTTTTTCCTGCGGGACGCAATCATAGGCTCGCTGGCGAATGTCACATCATGGAGCGATACGTACAGCAATGTTATTTAGTGTATCCACGAAAGTGGTTGCAATCTTACCGTGATCCTCCAGAAGCAGTCTGCGATGCCCAAAGGTGCAGCCTGTTGCAACTTCAATGCCATCCGAAAAACACCCAACACTTTCCACGATGACAAGCAGGCGTTTCCCGGGATTCTCACCTGATGGTAACCCCAACATCGCTGTGGCGAGTAAGCCGATGCGGACGCCTAACATCTGGCGCGGACAAAGGTGACTGTGGCGTGCAGCGGATCGTTCAAGAAAAGGTTGAATGTTCATATTTTAATCCCTATAAAAAAGGCTGTCTCCACATGGAAAGAGACAGCCTTGCACTGAGTTCATTGCTTGCTCTCCTTTCCAAGACGCATGGGCGTGGGGGGACGGAGTGTTTCCACAACCGACCGGTGTCACCTTGGCAGGTGACCGGCCTGATTGCCATGAGACAAAGCTTTTAGACTGTCAGGCTCGGAGAAAGATTTTTAATTGTTTGTTTAATTTAAGTATAACTTCAAAAAAAGAATCCTTGAATAGTTTATGCAGCCGTTCCGGGTGGTCCATATTTACATCTCGATCATGTCTTATTAGATTTTTTTAAATCCAAACGATCTTGACCAAAAGTGCCAGGCAGACCGCTATTACAACAATGATCGTTGGTATTTGCCATCCCCGGCCCTGCGATTCGCTTAAGGATTGATATTGTTCAGGGAATGCGTCTGTTACTGGAACGTTGTTGATATAAGACACTACCTCATGAGATTCATGGAAACCAGTGTGTGAAATGACTTCCTGGACCAATTTCTCGGTATCCTCAGCATGGCAAGTTTTACAATTGTCTGGACCATTCCCCAGTGGATTGCTGATCAGGCCTATGTGTGCTTCCTGCTTATTCATGGAATCACCATTCCCGGCATGACAGTTAACACATCGATCTCTTGCTTCCGTTATACAGTACCAACAGCCTGAATCATACATGTAATACTGATCTTCATGACAAGAGAGACAGGCAGGAGTTGGAGATTGTGTGGGTGCTTGAGCCCGTGCAATATGTACACTTTGCCCAGCAATCAGAAAACCAACTGAAAGAAAGAATAAAACTCCAATTGAAATTAAGCGAACCCGTTTCGTTAACATGGCACTCTCCTTTATTAATAACTTTTACTCAGTTACCAAGATGGCGCTCGGCAGGTTGATCGTGAGCTTCCATTGGACAGAATAAAACCAACAGTTGGGATGCATCTGAATGAGCGTTCAACCATTTATGAGGAGCACGAGCATTAAACAAGATGCTATCCCCTGGAAAAAGCGGGTAAGTCTGACCAGCGATCAGGCAGGTCACCTTGCCTTTAAGACAATAAATAAATTCTCTGCCAGCATGACTGATCTCCTGGACAGGTTCCTTCGTTGATTCAAGAGTTACCAATATGGGTTCTGCTCCCAAAGGTGGCAGCCCTTCGCCCAACATCTCCAGGGTTCCATTTGCAAAACGCATTTGGGGACGTTGACCTTGTTGCTGATAGACCAGTCCTTCTTCTGCTTTTTCCTCTTCAAAAAAAGCTATGATCGGTAGATCGAGACCACCTGCCAGCAATTTGAGCGTATTCACATTTGGAGAAGTTCGCTCGTTCTCGATCAGGCTGAGAGTATTGACACTGATGCCACACTTATCTGCCAAAGCACGAATGCTCAATCGCTTTTGTTTCCGGAAAGCACGCAGGCGGAGCCCAATCAGGGAATCGTTGAGACAGAAAGTATCTTGAGAAGAGGGTTCTCCCTGCATGATATGAGAATGGACATCCTGCCCAATTGAGGAAGAATCCTCTTTTACATTATTCCGATTCATCATACAGACCCTTTTCAATCTGGATACGCTTGAAAAGTTCAAGATGATGAGATTCGCGCTCAGCCAGAATAGAACGCATGACCTCACAAACACCAACAATCTTGGGATTCGTAATTTCATAAATGACTTCCATGCCCTGGCGGTGCATCGACAGGATCCCGGCAGAGCGTAAAACCGCCAGGTGGCGCGAAATAGTTGGCTGGGAAATGTTGTTCAGTGAGGCCACCAATTCATTAACGCACTTGGGACCTTCCTTTAACGAATTTACAATTCTTAAGCGGATCGCGTGTCCCAATACTTTACATAATTGGGCTTGCATGTCGAAGATAATAATATTTTGATCCATGGTTCACCTCCTAACTTTCTGGATATAAAATGACATGCCCTAGATCATTCTGCTTTACATGCAGGTGAACCAATTCTTTCGTTGCCGGCCCGTGAATGACCTTTCCGTATTCATCGAAATGGGATCCATGACAGGGACATGAGAAATTGCTGTTTGTTTGATCCAATGTGCAGCCGAGATGTGTGCAAGCCAGGCTCAGAGCTGTGAATCCGGTTTCAGAATGCACAAGCAAAGCGGGAATATCAGGAAACTCGGTACGGGAACCTATCGGGTGATCCGAAGCCAATCCAAGGTCGTATTCAGTTGGAGTGGGTGATTCGGGCTTGTATCCAAGGAAACGAGTGATGATCCCAAGCCCAAGCAGGCCGCTGACAGCCAGGAGACCCCGTGCTGTCAGTTTCAAAAAATCGCGGCGGGAAAAGGTATTCATCTTAGCGCTCCACCGCATGGCATTCGTGGCAATAGGCCGAGGATTGGTCCTGACCATCCTGAGTACAACCGCTGCCCATGACCGGGTTGAAAGTGAATAATTGATGTGTCGCTTTTCCTATCAACTCGTAATTTCCATCAGGTAGTAGACGTATATTCCAGAGAGGCTCGCCTTGTTCTGTGACAAGTATGGTATCGCCAAGCTGAAGGTCTACAACCGGGTTAAGTTGAGTTAGACGAAATGCAAGATCATCAGGGTCGGTCAGAGTTTTCATTAATGGCAGTTCTGTCAGGGTGCCGTGACAGGTCCTGCACTGAACATATTCGAAATCCTTCTCGTTGGCATGAATATCCCCATCACCCATCGCTTCTGTACGGGTATGGCAATCTAAACAGTCAAGCGAATATTCACATTGCGTGAATTGACCGATCGGCTGGTAATAACTTTCAAAACGGGTCACCGGTTGATCGCTGCGTTCAATAAAGGTCATCGTACGAAGATCATAATTTCCCCGATTGTGACAGGTATTGCATTGGGTGTACGGCATGGCTGTTGTCAGGGTATGGACTTCCCCTGCTTTGTTTTCACCTATTGGAGTATGACAGGCTGCACAACCTGTGAAGCGCGTGTCTTTCAAATCTCCAACAGCCTTGGAATTTAAATGGCAAGTGAGACAATTGGCACCGAATGTTTGCAGGAACGGATTGGTCTCAATGATTGGATCAAAGGCATCAAGGTGTAAGATGCCAGTTTGCGATGGGATGCTGGTATCGCTTACTGCAACAGTGCCAAGCAGTGGTGATAGATCTGCCTGTGCCCCAAATGTATAGCGAACATTTGCGATCGCCCCGGCATAAGTGGATTGGATGCTGGTCATGACTCGTTGGATATGGTCATGATCTTCTGTAGGATCGCCATTGTGACAGTTGCTTCCACCACAGGATTGTTCAACCACCGACAGATCGGATGGATTATTTCCGCCTCGCATGCTGCTATGTGCCAAATTTGCTTCCAGCGCCAGACGTTCACCACCGTGACATATCACGCAACCATAGGTCTCAAGCGGGTGGGCAGGGCTTATTTCTTTCAAATCTGCGTGGCAGGTCAGGCAATACTCGATCTGGCCTGTCAGGCTGGGAGTAATAGCAACCGGTTGAACTTGGCGCGACTGAAACCACCAGGTCAGACCGATGGTAGTCAATAAAATTACAGAAGAAATAAACAAGAACCGGTTTGTCATATTATGGTACTGGTTGAAGCTCAATAAGGGTTAGTGCTGTGATAACCAAAGCCATCACAGCCAGAACAATTTGTGCCAGGCGAGTGGACGTGGGAAACCATCGTCCTGTATCCTGCCTGGAAGGCTTGGGAAATATATATGGGATGAGACCAACAACAGTCAGGACTATTAGCGGGACAAGAACACCCCAGAAGAAAGGATCACCCCATTTGAGCATTTGCTGAACCCATAAGAAGAACCAGGGAGCACTTGCCGCTCCAGATAATGCAGTGATCTCTGTGATCCCTGGAGCAATGGGAGCCGGAAAAAATACCGAGAGCAAGAGTAGGGCTGAGCCGCTCAGGAGCATGGAAACAATCTCCAAATGTACCAACTCATTACGGGAAATTCGCCTGGGATCACCTCTCAGTTCAGGGGGTGGAACTGCAATACCGCCATCCCGCCGGACTCGGAAGACATGCCAGATCATCAATATGGCTGCCAACAACATCAACCCGAAAACATGCCAGGAATAGAACCGGACAAGGGTTGCAGATCCAGGAAAGGTTCCACCAACCAGGGTCTGGTATAGAAAATTGCCCATCCACGGAATTGTCTTTAAAAGATTGGTTCCTACAACCAATGCCCACTGAATGCCCGTATCCCAACGCAGGATGTAGCCGGTGAAATCCAAGAGAATGACCAGCACAAAAAGACCCATGCCAAGTAGATAGTTGAAACGGCGCGGTGGTGCATAAGAGCCGGTGAAAACAACCCTGATAAGATGGACAGAACTGACGATCAGCAGGAGTTGTGCTGCCCAGAAATGCAAATTGCGCACCAATCCACCAAATGGAACCAGGAAACTGATGGTCTGGATCGAGATGGCAGCTTCACCGGTCGATGGAATATAAAAGAACATTTCCAGCGCACCACTTACCACCAGTACCAATACCAGGAATATGGCGGTTCCACCCGCCCCAAGGGTGTATCGCCAGCGAGCTTGTGCTGCCGGGATGGTCGGTGGATGAATGTGCTGGTAAAAGTTCGGTCTCATGGTTTTCTCAATTGCAATTTATCCAATTAACATTACCTGGAGTCTGAATTAAATTGATCAGTCTCCAACAGAAGGTTGAATCTGCTCCGGTTCATTATCGAACACAGGCAGATACCTAGCGGCGAGGCCAAAAGCCAGGATCCCTGCCGAGAAAATTCCAATGGACACAGCCATCTCGGGCAAGGTCGGAATGTATTTTACATTGCTCATAAAGGTTGGTATATAAGTGATCGGGTCAGGGTGCTGGATGGCAAACCAACTCACATTGAAGCGATTGAATATCATTCCTATGAGAAGTATGATCGCACCAGTTAGCAACGCGTTGGGGTTCTGACGCAGACGTTTGATCGAAAACCAGATCATGGGAATTACTGAACTAACTAGAATCTCCAACCAGAATAGGATACTCATCCAGCCACTTGAAAACAGGTAATGCAGATCGCTCGCCCAGATCAACTCGCCAAATTTGATGACTAAATAAATTGCCAGAATTACAGGGATGGCTTTACCTAATTTTTCCAACAAATGAGATTCAAGCCCGCGTTTGAAATAGCGTGAACTTAGCGTAGATTCAAGAATGACCATACCCAATCCAATTGCCAGGGCGGATACAAAGAATTGAATGGGTAAAATAGGTGTCCACCACAGTGGATGGAGCTTGGTCGGCTGGATTAGTAGGAGAGAGCCGAGAGATGACTGATGCAGGGTCGAGAGTACCACGCCGAGGATGACAAAAGGCATGATAAATTTATGGATGAAATGTGCCCATTTTTCCTTCTTGATGCCTTCAAAAACAACAGGTGAAAACTCGATGGCCAGCACGGTCAGATAAGACATGACGCAGATACCAATTTCCAATAAAACCGACGTATGGTTGGTATGGATCAGCATGTAATAGATGCGTTCTGGATGGCCAAGGTCTACAAGGAGAGAGACTACCACCATGATGTAACCCAGGAAACCTGTCAGCACGGCTGGTTTGGCCAAAGGTTGGAATTCCTTCAATTCAAAAATGTACACGATCGCGGCTATCACAAATGCACCGCTGCCAATGGCAACCCCGGTAAACAAGTCCAGACTAATCCAAAAACCCCAGGGATAGGAATTACTTAAATCGCTGATCGGACCGATACCAACTGCATATCGGACCATGGCTACCACAAAAGCAAAGCCCATTAAACCCAGCAGTATCCAGACGATCAAAGGAAGACGGAAGCGAGGTTGGATCGTTAAACTCATTTTCATTTGGATTCCTCCGGTGTTACTTCCGTTGATGATTTCTTTTCATTCTTTTGATTGTATAAATGAACACCAGCCGCCACCACACTCAACACAGCACTCCATCCAAGTGCAAATGGAATGGTATATCCCATAACGGTTTCACTGACTTCCTTGACTGGTAATGAGCCGATCTCTGGTAGACCCAACTCTGTAAAAGGAACGTGAGAAAGGATCAAGTAAGAGGTGCCACCGTTTTCGGTTTCACCGTAGACGTGATCTATATACCGCTCTGGATGAGCCTGAATACGGGCATGCGCCCGTGCAATTAGATCTGCACGTTCCCCAAACTCGAGTGCATCTGTCGGACAGGTGGCTACACAAGCTGGTTCAAGACCAACATCAATGCGTTGGGGGCACATTGTACATTTATCAATAAAAGCACCTTCGATCAAGCCCTTGTCATAATCAAAATGAGGAACACCAAAGGGACAGGCATTCATACAATAGCGGCATCCAATACACTTATCAGGATCATATATAATCGGTCCATCCGGGCGTTTTGTATATGCTCCAACCGGACAAGCTGAAAGACAATCCGGGTCTTCACAGTGCATGCAGTGGTAAACCATGGAAGCACTATCCAGATTTGGGAATATTCCTTTTAAGCCAACGCCTGCCACCCAGATACGGGTTTTATCCATGGGGATATTGTTCTCAACGCTGCAAGCTACCATGCAAGCTCGACAGTCAATACAACGGGTGGCGTCAAACAGGAATGCGTGTTGTTTTATCTCAGACATAACTGCACCTCTAAGCCTTTCTTACCGTTACAAAAGTCTGAGTCAGCGCTTGACCACCACTGATGGGGTCGGTGAAAGTCTCGTGAAGAGCAGAGTCGCTTGCACCCACGCCGAAAGCTGTCGTCAATCCCTTGGAAAGATGACCATAACCGGGTGTCATGTAGACACAATCCGGACGAATGGCTTCAGTAGCCAGCAAAATAATATGAGCTTGACCAACTTGGCTATTAATCTCCACCCAGTCTCCATCAACCAGCCCATGGTCTGCAGCTGCTTTGGGGTTCATCCATAACCTGGGTTCATTCGAATATTTATGCAGAAGCTGGTTGTTCTGAGTTCCAAACTGGGTCTGTTGGGCAACTTTCCCTGTCAATAAATAGAATTCATTCTCACCAGGCACGGGAGGTTCCTCCCAGGTAGGCCACGGCGAGAAACCGGCATTCTTCAATGTTTCTGAATACACCTCGATCTTTCCCGAAGGAGTATTGAAAGAGATCTCTTTCTTTTCATCCTCTTCAGGCATGTTAGCGTAGCCATTAGTCTTTACTTCCTCCAGGCTGACTCCCAATGGTGCAAGTTGCTGGCGAATATAATCTTCCTCATCTTTATATTGGAAGTAATCGCCAAGCCCAAGGCGCTCACCTAATTGCTTGTAGATCCATAAGGCTGATTTTGCCTCTCCCTGCGGTTCAATGACCGGTTGACGAATGAAAGCTTTATCTCCGACCATTAACAACGGATCGTAGCGTTCCAGGTAAGAGGCTTCGGGCAGGACAACATCCGAGAACCAGGCTGTATCATTCATGATGATATCCACGGTGACAATGAAATCCATCTTGGCAAAAGCGTCCAGAGTCTTTGAACGATCAGGCAGAGATTGGATGGGATTCTGCCTTGAGATGAACCAGCCATGTGCCTGGTAAGGTTCTCCGGAAACAATGGCATCGCGTAACTCCTGGAAAACTCCCAATTTAAGAGGCACCAGCGGATATTTCCAGGGTGTGCCATCCAGACGAAGGGCAGACAGACGCGGATAAGGTGGTTGGGACAGTACACCCAAACCGGCTCCTTCTGCTGCGGTCTCTGCGGAAAGACATCCACCAGACTCGAGAACATTCCCACTTAAGGCGTTCAGAGTGGCGATTGCACGTTCAGTCTGGAATGAATTGATGAAATTGGAGGTACGCCAGCCAGGATGTGCCAGCGCATTGTTATTGGCAGCAGCATATTCCCGGGCAATACGTTCAATGGTTGCAGCTGGAATACCAGTAATTGTTTCAGCCCAGGCCGGGGTATAACTGCTCATAGCTTCTACAATGCNATCGCAACCAACCACATATTTTCTAACAAAATCACAATCTGCCAGCTCATTGGTCGTGATGATATTGATCATTGCCAGAAGGAAGGCAGAATCAGTACCTGGACGAATTGGTATCCACTCGGTGGCTTTGGCTGCGGTCTTGGTATAGCGTGGATCAAGGTAAACCAGTTTGGCACCACGGTCGACGGCATGCGATAATTCGGATGTTTCGGAGGTTGATATGGCCTCCATCATATTACGGCCAACCATCAAAATATATTCAACATTGTCATAATTTCGGGAGGGTTCTTCGATGCCATAGGTTAACAAAAATGCGGTGATCATGGCATTGAAGCACAGGCTGCGTTGGGTGCCATAGTTGGGTGAACCAAATGCGTATAGTAAATTTTCAAATAGCGGTTGGCTCAGATTGTGGGTGGATGAAAAAACCATCGCTTCAGGCCCATACTGATCTTTAATCGCCTGCATTTTTCCGGCGACAAGATCCAGGGCTTCATCCCAGGAGGCTTTGCGGAATAAGCCCTCACCGCGTTTACCAACCCGGATCAGCGGAGTCAGCACCCGGTCCGGGTCATAGGTATTCATTAATCCAGATTGACCACGCGGGCAGAGTTTGCCTTTGGAGTGTGGATGTTCGGGGTTGCCTTCCAATTTGACCACCCGACCATCTTTGATCTTGGCGATCAAACCACAGCGCCAGACACACATTTCACACATGCTGGTAATGAATCCATCACCTTCAGCATTGATCAGACCTGCCTGGTGTGCGGCTTGCGCCACTTTTGGAGGCAGCATGGTCCCCAAAGCTATTGCTGCTGCGCTGGCAGTGCCTACCTTGAGAAAGTCACGTCGTGACAGAGTACTTGTCATTGATTTCTCCTGTACCAATAATTCATCTTGAGTCTTATTCTTCTTTATTCTTGTCTTTACGCTGCCAGCCGACCCGATCGATCAGGTAAAACAGCAGGAGAGACATCAATGAAAAAACCACTACTGTAAGATAAGGGTTTATATTCCAAAGATCAGGCATGGTCACACTGCCTAAATTGGCAAGCTTGGAGATCTGAGGAAAAACTTGTTGATAGGTTAAGCCATACAGGATTGCACCAGTCAAGAAACCAAGCAAACCAGGAACGATGTAATCTAATTTTCCTTCGCCGGACCCGGCGACACAGGTGCCTGGTCAGAAACCGGTCAGGGCCATCCCGACCCCGAATATGAGCCCGCCAATAAGATTACCTACAATGTATGTGGCAGGAACATTAGGAAAGGTGACCAATCCAAGACCGCGCAAGATGAACATTCCACTCATCCCAACCGCTAGAGCGGTCATCATGAATTTCAGCACGGCCATATCGGTGAAACGAAAGACGTTTACGATCTTGTTGTACTTGGTCAAACCAGCTTTATTGAGTGAAAAACCGAATAAACCACCCAGAACCAGGATCATTATAGAATTTGCCATTTTAGTACCTCCTGCGATAGATGATCAGAGCTGTGACAATACCTGAGGCAAACATCCCGGCAATAAACAGAAAGGCAGCGGGTGCCAGCAGCATGCCGCCGGAGATCGCCAGACCGCTTGTACAGCCGCCAGCAATCCCAGCCGCATATTCAAGAATGATGGCTCCAACAAAAGCCAGTAACCAGCGTTTCCAGATCTGAGGACCAAAGATGCGCTTCCATTGAAAGTCGCTATTGGCGGCATCCTTCTTACCCCATTTGAGAGTTTTGCTTGTGGCTGCGCCGATCATGCCACCAAAGAATGCGCCGATCATCAAAACAACTCCGGTTGTGATGCCGGGGGGCATGATGAAGTTGAAATACATATTATCAAATGCGGCCGGAGCAACAGCTTTGCCTATCATACCGGCCAGATTCTCAAATGACCCCGACCCGCCCAATAGTATGTTGCTGGTTAAGACGGCCAAAATTGCGACCAGGCCAAGCAGAATGCCAGCTACATAAGGGGACCAGGTTTCCTTGCGAATGTAATTTAATATAAATTTCATAGCCTTATTCCTCGCTTTCCTTATCCGAGACGACTACATCGATCAGACTGAGCACTTCCTCTGTTTTCTTGGGGTTGTTCAGAATATTTTTCAAAGATTTTAGTGACTTGGATTTAAGCCTGGCGATAGCTGGCAGCATATCAATAACTTCGCTTGGATAATCACCTTCGGCTTTTTTCGTATCACCAAAGGATACATTAACAAGTTTTTCGTTAATGATCACAAATCCGCCTCCACCCACTGCCAGCATGCCGATCATTACCAGCAAAATGACATTCCCCCAGTTAGTCGGGAATTTTCCAAGGACAATCTGGTCGTAGTTTTGAACATAATTCACCAGGTTTGGATCATTCACGTCAAGTTCGGTAGTTACTGGTGCGTTGACCGCAGATTGGGTATCCACTGCGCTACTGTTAACAGTGGAATTGGTGGTTGTACCAGTTGATGTATCACTGCCAATTGCAATTCCCAAGGCAGTGGCATAAACCTGGGCACGATCCTGCAGATCATTTGGATGGCATTGCATGCAGGAAGCTTTAATATCAGATAGCGGTGGAACCATTCCGGTATGAGCCTCGCCCACATCCTTGGCCTGCTGGTTGCCTGCATGGCAGATGTAGCAAAAATCGCCAAAGGCATGTGAGGTATGCCAGGCAGTGCCATCATTATTTACTGGCATTTTTCCCTGCACTTCATGGCAATTCTTACAGGATGATGCCGATGATCCGCATTGTGCGCTGACCGGGTTTGCAGTAGCCAGCCATAATCCAGTCGCAATCAACAAAGCTCCGGTTGCAAAAAAAATTGTGAAAATATATTTTCGGTGCATGCATGTCTCCTCAAAAAAATTATTCAGTGGCTACATTTCTTTTCTGCAAAAATGCGAAGATAAATGTATAAAAAAGGGTTGGCGCAAATTATCTTCACAATTCAACCAATTGTTTTGTAACCTGTACCTTGTACTGAATATCACAACCTATATGGATTATACACCAAATATATTAGTTATATAACCTAATATTTAATCATAAAAATACTCTTTACTGTGTGACTTAAGTAATATTTCGTGATAAATGCGAATACCAGGTAACCGGATTCCTCACACAATATTTTATAAAAACCACAAAATATTGTGTGATTGCCTTATTCTTGGTATGATTGGTATTAATATATTTTTTCAGCCAACATAACCGAGGCGCCCAATGAAAACCGCTTTAACTATCGGGAGTAAATTGAAAAACCTGCGCTCTGAACGAAATTTATCGCAGCGCGCACTGGCGGATCTGGCGGGAATTTCAACTAATTCTGTCAGTTTGATCGAACGGGATGAGATTTCTCCCAGTGTTACTACATTACAAAATCTGGCGACAGCATTGCGTGTACGGGTCAGCTATTTCTTCGAGGAAGAATCTGAGCAAAAGATTTTGCTAGTCAAAGCAAACCAGCGTTCGTTAATGGATAGCCAGGGTGTCCGCATAGAGAGTATTGGTTCTCGCATCCATGCACAGGAAGTGGAGCCATTCCTGATTAAACTTGAACCCAATACCAGCAGTGGAGAAAGGCAGGTTATTCATGCCGGTCATGAAGTTGTATACTGCATAAAAGGAAAGATGGAATACTTCATCGATGGGTCTGTTTATCAATTGGACGAGGGCGATTTTCTGGTTTTTGAAGCCCACCTACCGCACCTGTGGCGCAATCCGTTTGAAACCCCGGCAGAATTCATTCTGATCTTGCAAACCCCTGGCGCTACATTGGAACCAGTCAAGCGTCACTTTGTGGAATATCCATCTGTAACCCATATAGAATGACAGTCAGTTTTTGGAAAACTGCGCAGTCCAAACAATAGATGAATATGCAGGAAATTTCCTATATCTCAAATATTTCTGTTTGTGTTTTGATTAAGATCACTAATGGGGAAACTCCAATTTATTTAATACATTGAACATACCTGGGGGTTATTTGCTTACATCTCCATCATTTTTTTAGTGATGGTTTTATAAACCACCGATATCCAGTAAACAATTGATCTCTCAGATTCCAGCTATCAAGTTTTTCTATAGCCGGCTATTCAACAACACGAAACACATTGTGATTATATTCACTTACATATAAAGTAGCCTGCGCCCTATACTAAAGCCGATCCTTAATTAAGTCACTTCTGGTAGCTCTTGAAAGTAGGGAAAAAATAATGGACACGGAAGCGATGGTCCTCGCGGAAAAACAGGCTGAACTCTTCAGAATATTTGGTAACGCACGCCGCCTTTATATCCTGCGACTCCTTACAGAAGGGGAAATGTCTGTCAATGAGATTGCGACCCATGTAGGTAGTTCCCTGCAAAATGTTTCGCAGCACCTCGGTCTGCTCAGGAGGTATGGGTTTGTTTCCAATCGCAGGGAGGGGCAGACGATTTACTACCAGATAGCTACATTGGAGTGTTTCAAGTACTGTCCTGCCCTGCTTAAAGTATCTGAGAAGCTTGATCAAACTTATTCAAAAGATCTTATTCAAACAAGGAGAAATTAATATGACTACAGATTTGACCACCATCCAGGCTGCAAAAGTTGTAGATGCACGTGCCATGTCTTGTCCGGGTCCCTTACTTGAGGCCAAGAAAAGCATGGGTGCCGTTAAGGTTGGTGAAGTACTTGAGATCTGGTCCGGCGATGCCAATACCAAAAGTGATATGCCGCGCTGGTGCCAAAAAGTGGGTCATGAATATTTGGGCGAACTACCTGGAGAAGGATACGATAGGCTCTTCATCCGTCGAGCAAAATAAATTTACAAGCTGGAACCATCCGAAAGACGACTCATCTCCCTGACAGGAAAAGCGTAATGGTCTCAAATAAAAAAGAAAAAAAACCCAAAATCCTAATCTTGGCTACATTAGCAGGCGGATATGCAGGTGCCGATTCTACCGGGCAATCTCATCTGGATTACCCGGATAATACCTATATCATACCGGTTATGTCTCCAGTAATGTTTCCGCCAGAATTTTTCTTGCGTGCCTTCGAACGCGGAATTGACGGCATTATCATCATGTATAGTGGCACCGACAGCCCCTACAAGGTCGAAGCCGATGGTACCGCAGCCCTTGTCAACCGCACCTATGGCTTAATGAAAGAACGCAGTCTGGATATCCGCCGCCTGCGCTTGGCTGCCATTTGCACAGTTTGCGTCAAACCATTCCTCAAAGAAGTCAAACTGATGACGGACCTGTTGGATGGTATTGGTTTTGTCAAAGATGAAATCACTGCCCTTACAGGCGTTTAAGATAGGAGAATGCTCTTGGAAAATCTACTAAAAGATGCTCTTATTGTCGGTGGTGGTATCGCAGGAATGCAAGCTGCTCTCGACCTGGCTGACCAGGGCTTTCAAGTAGCCCTGGTTGAGCGTGAACCAAGCATCGGTGGAAAGATGATCACCCTCAGCAAAGTGTTTCCCACCCTGGATTGTTGTTCTTGTATCACCACCCCCAAGATGTCCGCTGTAGCTCACCACTCCAATATTCACCTGTTGAGCTATTGTGAACTCCAATCTGTGCAGGAGGGTCCGACAGGTTTTCGATCTGTCGTTATCCAAAAACCGCGCTATGTGGATGTGACCAAATGCACAGGCTGTCGCGAATGTGAATATGCCTGTCCTATCACCCTTCCCAGTTCTTTCGATCGAGGATTGGGAGCCTACCGTGCTATTCGCGTGCCATTCTCAACCGCAGTACCGCAAAAAGCTGTTCTGGACATAGAAAATTGTATCTTGTGCGGAAAATGTGAGAAGGTTTGTCCGGCTGGAGCAGTGAACTTTACCCAACAACCTGTAACATTCGAGATCGAAACAAAAACGATCATCGTGGCTACTGGTTTTGAACTGACCAGACTGGACGCCAAAAAAGAATATGGAGCTGGAGCACTTTCCAATGTGATTGATCCACTGATGATGGAACGTTTCCTGGCCCCGACCGGTCCATATGGGCGCGTTTTACGCCCTGGAGACGGCAAGGAGCCAGGTTCTATTGCTTATGTCCAATGTGCCGGGTCACGTGATGAGACACTGGGGGTGGAATATTGCTCACGCGTTTGCTGTATGTACGCTGTCAAACAAGCCATGCTGATCTCAGGTGCTCTGCCAATGGCAGATATCACTATTTACTACATGGACATGCGCACTTTCGGCAAGGGCTTCGAGCAATTCTATCAAAACGCCCAGGCTATGGGTGTGGAATTCGTGCGTGGCAAAGTTGCCTCCATTCGGGAGGATGACGAGCAGAATCCAGTCGTCAAACTAGAGCTGACCGAAGAAGGGCACATAGTCGAACGCACCCATGATCTGGTCGTGCTCTCTCTCGGTATGCTGCCAGTTGCCGGTTCAAATACAGCCCTTGGTTTACCCCTTGGAACTGACAATTTTATATCCATCCCGGCACCGAACGCCAACCCATGTAATTCTGCCAGACCTGGTATTTTTGTCACCGGCACAGCGATGGGTCCGATGGATATTGTCGACAGCATCGTCACCGCAAGTTCAGCGGCTGCAGCAGCTTCGGCTTACATTCGCGAACACCAGAAAGAGGCCATCTATGCCTGAAACAAAGAAAGTCATTGAAAATACACCTGACTTGAAAGCCGAAGAAGTACGTGTCGGAGTATACACCTGTCAATGTGGTGGCAATATCAGCCATGTGGTACAGTGCGAACGTGTTGGAAAAATAGTGGGCAAGCTACCGAATGTAAAAATCACCCGCACGGACGCCTCTTTCTGCTCGGATATCGGACAAGCCATCATCGAACAGGATATCAAGGAACTCGGCATCAACCGTGTCGTGATCGGTGCCTGTACTCCTTCACTGCACGAACAGACCTTCCGCAACACAGTCACTCGCGCCGGGCTGAACCCCTTTCTGTACCACCATGTTGGGCTTCGTGAACAGGACAGTTGGGTCCATAGCGAAGATACCGAAGGTGCCACCGAGAAAGCTGTCCACCTGATGGCAGCCGGGGTTGCAAAGGCTCGCTTGCTAACTCCACTCGATCCTATACTCTTGGGAGCTGAGAAACAGGCTTTGATCATCGGTGGGGGCATAGCTGGTTTGAGATCTGCTCTGGATATCGCTCGCCAGGGCATCCGTGTCACTCTGGTTGAAAAATCACCCTTTCTGGGCGGGCGTATGGCACAGTTGAAATCCATCTTCCCTACGGATGAGGAACCCCGCAAGTTATTAAATGATCTGATCGAACAGGTGGTCATTCATCCAAGCATCACAATTCTTACACAAGCGGAAGTGACTGCTGCATCCGGTTATGTAGGCAATTTCAATATACAGGTGACTCAACACTCACGAGGTGGCAGTGAAGATGTGGTTTTGGCGTTGATGACAGCCTGCACCCAGGAAACACCTGACGAATTTAACTACAACCTGACCCAACGCAAGGTGATCTATAAACCTTACCCGGGTTGTTACCCTGCTGCTCCAGCTGTGGATTGGGACCATTATGATGGTGAAGCAATCCTTGTCAACGGAAAATCTGTCGTACTATCTGACGAGTTGCAAATCCACGAATTAATTGCTGGTGCGATCGTGATGGCAACCGGATTCGATCCCTACGAACCGCATCCAGGAGAGTACGGTTATGGCGAACTCCCCGAAGTAGTGACTCTTCCACAAATGATCAGCATCTTATCCCGGGTTCCTGAAAGTGGAGCCCTGGTTTGGAATGGTCACCCCGTCCGGGATATGGCATTGATCCATTGTGTGGGCAGTCGCGAGCTTGAAGGTGTTGATCAGCCACAAGCTGATGGACAAATTAATAACTATTGCTCGCGGGTTTGTTGCACTGCCTCCGTCCATACAGCCGTCGAACTGCGCCAGCGCTTCCCGAAATTAAACGTGTATGAACTTTACCAGGATATTCGCACCTATGGGCGAGGACACGAAGAAATATATCGGCACGCTCAAGAGGCAATGGTGCGCTTTATTCGCTATCACGGCGACGAGCATCCTGAAGTGATTGCTGCCTCAGCTGGAGATACGCATCCGGCGTTGGTACATGTCAAGGATTACCTGACCTACGGTGAAGAAATAGAGATCCCGGTGGATCTGGTGGTTCTGGCAGTTGGGATGATGCCCAGTCAGATTGATGATCTGGTTGATTTACTCAAAATCTCAAGAGGTAATGATCGTTTCCTTTTGGAAGCGCACCCCAAATTGCGCCCGGTTGAAATGGCCTCCCGAGGCATTGTTCTGGCTGGCACGGTACAGGGACCAATGAACATCCTGGAGAGCCTATCAGCGGCCTCGGCCGCGGCAGCCAAGGTTGCTTCGCTGCTCGGGCAGGGACGGGTTGAATTACCCCCCTTCGTGGCCTGCGTGGATGAAAGCAAGTGTGATGGCAATGGAGCTTGTGTGGAGGTCTGCCTTGAAGAAGGTGCAATTGCCTTACAGACTTTTAATGAGGGCGGGCACGAGGTCAAGAGGGCAGTAGTTACTCCTGCCAATTGTACTGGTTGCGGCGCATGCGTTGGGGTTTGCCCCAACCGGGCTGTCGACGTTCAAGCCTGGACATTGGCACAATATGAGGCGATGGTGGATGCAATTGCCATGGATATTCCGGATTTTGCGGAGGCAAAATAATGACCGAAAAGACTATAGGAGCCCCTTCGCGCGGCGAGATGCTTAAAAAATTGCGCGAAGAACACGCTGAGACCGTTGAAAAAACACAAGCATTACTCCGCGAGCAGAAGCAGATGGAAAAAGTTGTCTGCCAATTTATCCGGGATACTCCCAAGACCGTACCAGAAATTGCTGCAGAGATTGGCAAACCCAGCCACGAAGTATTGTGGTTTTTGGCAGCCGCTAAAAAATATGGCCTAATCGTTGAAACCGGTATGTGCGGAGATTACCCACTCTACCAAAAGGCGGAGGAGAATAAAGCATGAATCGTGTTGACTCAAATTTACTGAATGAGTTGAAAGAATATGGAGCGGAGGGCATCGAGAAGTGCTTCAATTGTGGTAACTGCACAGCGATTTGCCCACTTGCAAGCGATGAATATCCCTTCCCGCGCAATGTTATCCGTCGTGTTCAATTGGGACAAACCAGTCAACTGACACAGCAATTGGATCCCTGGTTATGCTACTACTGCGGTGATTGTTCAGCCACTTGCCCAAAAGGTGCCGAGCCCGGGGAAACCATGATGGCTGCACGACGCTGGCTGACTGCTAAATATGATTGGACCGGCCTGGCGCGGAAGTTTTACACATCTCCCGCCTGGGAATTAGGATCAATCGTAGTTGTGGCAATTTTTATGGTACTGATGTTTGTATTTTTTGCTGGACCAATGGAGACTGACCAGGTAGCCTTGAATACATTTGCTCCGGTTGAAAGGATACATTATGGTGACTATGTCCTGGCTGCTTTCCTTTCTTTCTTCCTTCTCTCTAACATCTTTAGAATGTACATACTAACATTGAGAAAAGGGATGACCATTAAGATTCCTTTATTAGTCTATGTCACCGAAGCCTGGAATCTGATCTACCATTTTGTGACACAAAAAAGGTTTGAGAACTGTGACGAAGAACAAAAAGGATTTTTTCAAAAAAAGCGTTGGCATAACCACTTCCTGCTTGTAAGTGGTTATGTCTTGATGTTCGCCATGGTGGTGGGTTTCCTGCCCTGGTTCCAAACTGATGCCATTTACCCGATCTACCACCCGCAACGCTGGTTGGGTTACTATGCCACCATTGTTCTTATATATGGGGGAGTGGATATCCTTTGGTCTCGGATCAAGAAAGCAAACCAGGCACATCGTTTCTCACATCTCAGTGATTGGATCTTTCCGATCTTGTTACTCTTGACCACGACCACCGGTATTCTTGTCCATACCTTCCGATATTTGGATTTAGCCCTCCCAACTTACTACATGTATGTTGCCCACTTAGCCATTCTGACTCCAATGCTTGTATTGGAAGTACCTTTTGGCAAGTGGTCTCATTTGGCCTACCGTCCATTCGCCATCTATTTCCAGGCAGTTCAAGCGAAATCTTTAGAGCTGGCATCTGTTCGGGAAGTACCAGCTTCTGCAGGAGCTGATTAGCAAATCTTTCATGAAACAAATTAATCATCTCAGGATGCAACATCTCTGTCCAGAAAGGCAAAAACCACTATTAAATTAATGAAGGATTGGGGTATTAGAGCAGGTTCCACCCGCTTTGATATCCCAAATCCGCCGGTGATTGAGAAGAATTTTGGAGGTATACAATGAGCGAAGAAATTATCACCAAATCAGTAGTCGTTCTAAACCATGATGATCCGAACAGTGTGATGGCAGCCCTCGTCATGGCAGCGGCCATCGCCGCTACTGGAGATCAGGTTCTATTGTTCATTCAGCCTGGAGCTGCCAGAATTTTAGCAAAGGGGGGGCTTGAGAAATATCAAAACTTAAAAGGTCAGCCAGATCCATTGCACTTGTTTGAAGCGATTCAGGTCCTTGATGGACGCATTATCCTGTGCGAATTGGGGTTGCCCATCTACGACATGAATGCGGAAGATCTCGTCGAAGGTGTAGAGATCATGATGGCCTCGACCTTCTTATTTGAGGCAGAGGGCGCAAAAATGTTCTTCAGTTACTAAAGGATCAACTTTACATTAATATCCATTACCTAAGGAGAATTTATGCATTGAGAAAAAAAAGCCTCATTTGATCATAAGATAAATTAATTAAGGAGAATGTTTGCAATGAGTGAAAATATCAACCCGACAAAAACCCTGAATGTGTGTGGAAAGATCTGTCCTTACCCCGATATGGATACCATGACGACCCTAAAGAAAATGCAAAAAGGAGAAATCTTGGAGGTACTGCTGGATTATCCGCTCTCAGTGGAACGCATCCCTCGCAACCTCAAGAAACAGGGCCACCGGCTGATAAGTGTTGAAGCGATCAGTGGCCCCAACCATCGTATTCTCATTGAAGCCCATGGGCTGAAGTGACCTTTTTCAATCATATTTTTCCAAGGAGAAGATAAATGACTGCTGTTTTTGGAGGTTTATTTGTGGGAATGTTGTTCGGTTTTGCCCTGCAACGCGGGCGTTTCTGTACAAACTCAGCTATTCGTGATGCAATATTGCTAAAAGACAACACCCTGTTGAAATCTGTGATGGTAGCGGTTCTGGTGGCAATGCTCGGTTTTGCTCTCATGGTAATGGCTGGGTTGATCAAATACAGTCCCACACCGTTTTTCTGGGGTGCAAACCTGGTGGGTGGTATTGTCTTTGGCATCGGTATGGTATTGGCTGGCGGATGTGCCAGTGGCGTAACTTACCGGGTTGGCGAGGGAATGATCGGTGCATTTTCAGCTTTGATCGGCCTGGCAGCTGCTGCAACCCTGACGGTTATGGGCTTTTTGAAACCGATCAAAGATTATTTACAAACCAGCACAAAAATTATGGTTGGTGAATCGAATCCAACCCTGGCGAACATATTGGGCTTACCATATGCGACCTTGGCTTTGGTTCTTGCAATAATTCTTGCAATCGTGTGGATCTTCATCGCCCGCAGGAACAAAGAGGAAAGTGAACCGAGGAGTAATGCTACCCTGGTCACAAAAATTTTCAAAAATGGTTGGGGTTGGTTGGCAACCGGTGTGGCGATTGGTTTGATCAATATGCTGGCCTTCTACTCTTCCACCCTTGCTGGCCGCAGTTATCCCCTGGCTATAACTTCCGGTTGGATCGGCATTACCAAGATAGGGCTTGCAGTACCAGATGCCAAGATGGGTTGGGATGCCTGGATGGTCATTGGTATTATCGTAGGAGCCTTTATTGCTGCCATAATTGCCAGTGAATTCAAATTCCGCTGGCCAGGCTGGAAGGTGATTGCACAGACCTTCGTTGGTGGATTGCTGATGGGCTTTGGTGCAGTGACTTCGGCTGGGTGTAACGTAACCCACATCGTCAGTGGATTACCACAACTCGGAATCGGTTCATTATTGGGTTCTATTTCCATTGTCCTGGGAGCCTGGTTGGCTGCCTATTTGATATTTGTACGCCCACAGAACAAATAAGAGGAGATATAAAATGACTGAAAAAATGGTAATAGTTTGTAATGGCGATACTCCTGCGAGCATTATGCCATCCCTTATCTTCGCAACATCTGGGATTGCACTCGATTATGAAGTACATTTCTTCTTCTGCCCGGCAGGCGCCCGCTGGTCTCTGAAAGGCGAGCTGGAAAAACTCGGCAAACCAAAAGGTTTACCGAATCCCGTTAATCTCTTCAATACCCTGATGGATATGGGTAAAAAAATCACTCTGTGCGAGCTGGCTTTGGAGAATAAGGGTATTGATCCCGAGGACCGGCGCGACGAGCGCATCGTGGTAGAAAAACTTCCGCCATTTTTGATGGATGCTGAAGGCGCCTGCCAGACCTACGTCTTCTAATTTTAAATTTACGGCCTAAAAATCTACCCCCTTCGTAATTTTAGGATGGGGGTAGATTAACATTAATTATTGTTCAGGCAACTGGATCAAGTCAACATTCTCAGGGGCATGAATAAAACTCCAGAAGACATCCCTCGGCCGATGTGGGATACTACCAACTTTACGAGCCATGTAAATCGTACGCTTAAGATTCAGCCCATTCACCTTCAGGTCAATCACTTTGCCCAGTTCGAGCGGGTAAGCACTAGCCAGGTTGGACACAAAGGCGATCCCGTATCCAGCTGAAACAGTATGTACGATAGCCTCTGCATTCCCCAGTTCCATCAGAATATTCATATCATCCAGGCCGATATCAAATTTTGCCAATTCAGAAATCACCACCCGGCGCGTACCTGAAGTCTCTTCCCGCATGATGAGAGGTTCTTCTGTTATTTCGTCCGGTTCGATCACTTTTCGGGAAGACCAGTGATGTTTGGCAGGTACGATCAAGGTGATCGTATCTCGAAAGAACGCCTGCGATTCCAGGCCTGAATCGAGGATCTCCCGGCTGAAAACCCCGATATGTGCATCCCCATCCAATAACCTTAGGGTAACGTTCTCGGGAGTACAAGCAAGTATCTGAATATTTACCCCTGGAAAACGTTGGCCAAATCGAGCAGCCATCTGCGGCAAGACATACTTTCCAGCCGTGGTACTACATGTGATGCGTAGATCTCCAACAACATCTTCATGAATGGATGACATCATGGCTTGCATATTGTTAGTGTCATGTTGGAGGCGGCGTGCCCAGGGTAGGAGCAGGCGACCTGCTTCGGTCAGTTGTAGACCTGTGTTTGTACGTGTAAAAAGGGATACACCCATCTCCTGTTCCAGCATTTTGATATGGTGACTGACTGTGGGTTGGCTCATGTGGAGTTGTTTCGCAGTCTCGGAGAAATTCAGTGTTTCCGTGGCACGCAGGAAAGTCCCGATCTTATTTATATCAACCATGGTGAGCTCCAAATATGAAATATTTGGCTTGATCCAGCAAGTTCATAAAATCTGTAAACATAAATGACCCATTAATAACGTCGCCTTCTTTTTTTTATCCTGCAAATTTGGTTCTTCTGCATGCCTAGGATTGAAATAGCTTGTTTTCCAGGTTCCAGACTCAACCAGAACAGAATGGTCATAATTATGGCAGATGTTAGACACCAGGCACAAGTTGCACCGATAACAAACGGCTCCAGAAAAGTAAGGTAAATTGAAAAAAGGACACCAAACGTGGTCATGACTAAAATAGCCAGAGCAGCATAAGCTGAGTCCTTTCCTTTTGTATTTCGTTGGACCATTACTGCTATTAATATCATGATAAAGCCTAGCATCCCGAACACACCAATGGGTAGCACTCCGAAAAGTCGCGCATAATCGCTTTGCTGAACAGTGTTACAGTCCCCCACAGGTCCACAAACAGCCTCAACATGGGCACTCTCCACATAAGCCAGGTAACCAGCTACTCCTAATCCGACCAGACAGAGAAGTGGAATAAGCCAGGCGGAAAAGTGCTTAGGTTTGGCAACATGGCTTTTCTTGAATTGAATAATTGCAATTCCAATAGTTATTATCATCCCGCATAAGATGATAATGGCAAGCGAGTTTCCTACAGGATCACGGGCAATACGCTCACCCAGGGTAAGCGTTTCCAT
>BS_KBA_SWE02_21mDRAFT_10000127_pt1:2500-20000 | contig 26013 bp, 23 predicted proteins | sample BalSeasSWE02_21m_FD_9196 | JGI IMG/M metagenome (IMG submission 9196)
GCAGAGCCCGTCGCATGCAAGTTCCAAAAACTGAACTTCAATATAAAATAATGTTAGAAGCCATTGAAAATCATATGCCTCAAGTAATTATTATTGATGAGATTGGAACAGAACTTGAAGCTTTAGCTACAAGAACTATTGCAGAAAAAGGTGTCCAATTAGTAGGCACAACCCATGGAAATTGTTTAGAAAATTTAATTAAAAATCCATCTCTATCTGATTTAATAGGTGGGATTCAATACGTAACGATAAGTGATGAAGAAGCTAAACGAAGAGGTACGCAAAAAAGTATTTTAGAACGAAAATCATACCCTGCATTTCAGCTTGCAATTGAAGTTCATAATGCATACTCTTGGACAATTCATGAGAATGTTGAGAATTCAGTTGATTTAATATTACGTAAAGATTTTAATATTTCACAAATTCGTAACATAATAAAAAACGAAAAATTACTTATTAATTATAAAAAGTTACAAAAAGATTTTTTAATAAAAAATTCTCGATTTTTAAATAAAGAAATGATTTCAATTCATAAGAATTGGTTTGAAATAGATAAACCAAAAAGTCTTGGTTCATTAACTTTAAAAAACACAACTCTAATTATTTATCCATATTCTTTATCAAAAAATTTGATTCGAGAAATTTTAACAAAATTTGGTGATAAAATTATTATTACAACTCAAATTAAACAAGCAAATCTTATTATAGGTTTAAAAAAACATCTGAGACAAAATTTACGACTAAAAAATTTAGCAAATAAACGAAATATACCAATTTATACAATAAATCAGAGAAGCATTTACCAAATTATGAGGTTATTACAATTTTTTATTTCTTAATCATAACTATGAAACTATTATTGAGTCATAGTAATATATAGAGATTTTTCCAGAAATTAAAGTGTTTTAATTTTAGTAGATATTTAATCATTAAATTAATTATAAATTAATTGTTTGATATTCTAGATTTTTTAAGTTTAAATAAAAATCGTACCCTATATTGTTAAAATTTATTTTTATTATTTTGTTTCCAAATTTTAAATTCTAGATATTACTTATAGAAATATTTATGAATTAATAATTAAATATAAAAAGTTTTATCTTTACATATTAAGTAAATGTGATTCAAAAAGAGAGATAGTTGACATATTAATATACTTTTTAAATCTTATGCCTCTATTTTGTAATCTTGATATAGTTATATTTTTTAAGTAAATTATATTAATTAGAATTATCCAAGTTATGAACTGCTAGTTTCATAGCTTTCTAAATGACGATCTACGAGACGTGGCACAAATTAATAACAGTTGCTGACGTAACTTCACCACCCGGTAGACACATCCTGCGGTATAAAAAATGACCGTAGCTGCACAATATACTATGTGTCTTGGACTTTTAGTTGTAATACAGTCACATTTTGCATGATCTTCTTGACAGTAAGCGGTTAAAGTTAAGAATTTCCATGATATTTTCTCCACATACCTTGTGATGCCAAAGCCACTTGTTTTAGTTACTGGAACGCCAAACATGATCATAACAAATGACAAAATTCCGAGGGCTCCTTTAACACTAATAATATTAACTGTCATACAAATTCATTTTTTACTTTATCTTAGTTAAATATAATAGGATAATCGTAGATTACCGTAATTATGTCACATCACCATAGTCTATGATGAATTAGCCAAGAACGTAAAATGGTAAGACATGGCAGGGATTCGAACCCATGTAGCGTTAGCTACTAACCCATATGTTGGCCGGGTCAATAGATATAGTTAAAATACTAATATACTTTTGAAATCTTATGCTGCTATTTTACAATCCTGACATATTTAGATTTTTTAAGTAAATTATATTACTTACTATATCCAATAAATATTATACTACATTCTACTTAAAATAACAACATTAATGTTGTTATTTTAAGTAGAATGTAGTATAATATTTATTAAGCCCGGATAGCTCAGTTGGTAGAGCAGTGGATTGAAGATCCTCGTGTCCCCAGTTCGAATCTGGGTCTGGGCATTTATGAAGGACTTAGAAAAGTATTAAAAAATTTGATAGGGTCATTTTGGAATGATAGTTCTACTATACCTAATGGTCCATTACGATGCTTTGCAATTATTAGTTCAGCAGGAGTAATTTTTTCATTTTTTTCAACCGTTGGGTTATAGTAATTTTCTCGATATAACATTAATACCAAATCTGCATCTTGTTCTATAGATCCACTTTCACGTAAATCAGATAAAACAGGTCGTTTATTAATTCTATTTTCAACATTTCGACTTAACTGAGATAATGCAATAATTGGTATTTGGAATTCTTTAGCAAGATTTTTAAGTGCCCTAGTAATTTGAGAGAGCTCTTGAACACGATTTTCAGATTTTAATTTTGAGTTTAAAAGTAATTGTAAATAATCAATAACAATTAATCCAATTTTATTTTGTTCAAATAATATCTTTTTTATTTTAGAACGAATATCTTGAGTTGTTAGGTTTGCCTGGTCATCAATAAAAAACGGTAAGCGAGAATAATTTTGAATACTTTGTTTTAATTCATGCCAATCTTCTTTATATAAATTTCCAATTTTTAAACGAGTTTGGCTTATTCCCGTTTCATTTGATAGCAAACGATATATTAATTGTTCTTTTGACATTTCAAGACTAAAAAATATTATTGGCACTTTATATTTTTTAAGTATATTTTCCGTTATATTTAAAACAAAAGCTGTTTTTCCCATGGAAGGTCTTCCAGCAAGAATAATTAAATCAGATTTTTGAAAACCTTGTGTTAATGAATCTAAATCATAAAACCCAGACCCTAACCCGGGTAATTCAGGTTTTAAAGCTTTTTCTTTTAATTCTAAGAAAACAGTTGAAAATAATTCCGCAGTAGTTAATTTTTTTTCTTCTATTAATTCATTTGTTAATTTGAATGACTTTTTTTCGAAATCATTTAAAATTTTTTCTAACGGAATATTTGTAATATAAGCTGAATTAATTGCTTCATAACCTAAATTAATTAGGGAGCGTCGTAGAAATTTATCTTGAATTAATTGAATATACTCTTCTAAATAGACTAAATTAGGAATTTGATTAAGAAGTTCTAATAAAACTTTTGTACCTCCAATTTTATCTAAACAACCAGTTTCTTTTAAAAAATCATTTACTGAAAAGACATTTATGGTAAGTTTTTTGCGATACATTTCTACAATAGCTTTATAAATTTCTTGATGATTTGTAAAGTAAAAAGTTTCAACTCGTACAGTTTTTATTGTAATTTCAATAGCTTCATAATTAATTAACAAACAACTTAAGATAATTTTTTCTGCTATGAAGTTATGTGGCAAAGGGGTATCTGATATTGAAAACTGCACCTTACTATTAAATTTTTTCATATTCATTAAAATTTAGATTTTGCCTTAAGATAAAATAGGAAACCTTGTCTTTTAAAGATATATTTATTAAGATATAAGTGTGCGTCCTTAGTTCAGTTGGTAGAACGCTAGTCTCCAAAATTAGATGTCGAGGGTTCAAGTCCTTCAGGACGCGTTTCTCTTAAAAAAGAAGAGGTGTTTATTCGAAAATAGAATTTTAATTGTTCAAAATTTCCGTAACTAATTGATTTTATAAAGATTTAAATGTAATTGAGAGTGAAGGCTTTTAAAAAAAATGTTAAATCTTTTTTTGATTAATTAAAGTTAAAATTATATATCTCTATTTTATCAAGAAATAAAAATAAAATTATATGCCAAAAAAAATAACTGCATTGATTAAATTAGCGTTACCTGCTGGAAAAGCTACACCCGCTCCTCCTGTAGGCCCAGCTTTAGGGCAACATGGTGTAAATATTGCAGCCTTTTGTAAAGAATATAATGCTCGAACAACTGAGAAAATTGGACTTATCATTCCAGTAGAAATTTCAGTTTATGAAGATCGAAGTTATAGTTTTGTTCTTAAAACACCGCCTGCATCTGTTTTATTGGCTAATGCTGCAAAAGTTAAAAAAGGTTCGTCAACTCCAAATCGAGTAAATGTTGGATCAGTAACAAAAGCCCAATTAGAAGAGATCGCTAATATTAAATTACCAGATTTGAATACTACCAAAATAAGTAGTGCAATAAGAATTGTTGAAGGAACTGCTCGTAATATGGGTATTGCAGTTATAGATTAATATTTAAGTTTGTAAGTTTTTAAGAAAGAAATTATATGCAAAAATTATCCAGACGTCACAACGAAAACCTTAAAAAAAGTAAAAATGTTGTTCATTCCAGTTTAGAAGAAGCAATTAATTTGCTTCAAGAAACTGCTACGGCTAAATTTATTGAATCTGTTGAATTACATGCTAATCTGAATATTGATCCAAAATACGCAGACCAACAATTGCGCACAACTGTAACATTACCTCATGGGGTAGGGAAATCAACGTGTATTGCTGTTTTAACAAATGAAGCAAATTTTAACGAAGCAAAAGAAGGTGGAGCTGATATTATTGGGAGTCAAGACTTAATTGATGAGATTAGTCAAGGTAATATTAATTTTGATTTATTAGTTGCAACACCAGATATGATGCCAAAACTAGCAAAACTTGGTCGAGTTTTAGGTCCAAAAGGATTAATGCCCTCACCAAAATCAGGAACTGTTAGTACAAATTTAACCGAAACATTATCTGAGTTCAAAAAAGGAAAATTTGAATATAAAGCGGATAAAGCAGGTGTTGTTCATGTAAGTTTTGGAAAAGCAAATTTCTCAAAAAGTCAACTAATTGAAAATTTAACATCGTTATATCAATCAATAGAACAAAATCGTCCTACTGGTGTAAAAGGTAAATACTTTAAAAGTGTGTTTCTTTGTACTAGTATGGGGCCATCTATTCAATTAGATTTAAATGTATTTCTTTAGTATCATTTTACTGGGTTAGTACTAGTCTATCAAAACCTAATTGAATAATTATAAATTATAATATATATATTTTAACTAAAAATTTTTATGTCAGACAAAATTAATCAAATTGTTGAAGAATTAAAAACGTTAACTTTATTAGAAGCATCAGAATTAGTAACAGCAATCGAAGAAACTTTTGGTGTTGATGCCTCTGCAAGTGCTGGTGGTGGTGTTATGATGGCTGCTGCACCAGCTGCAGCTGAAGAAGTAGAAGAAAAAACAGAATTTAATGTAATGTTAGATGAAGTTCCAGCTGATAAAAAAATCGCAGTATTAAAGGTTGTTCGAACTCTAACTGGATTAGGTTTAAAAGAAGCAAAAGAGCTTGTAGAATCAGCACCTAAAATGGTTCAGGAAGCATTAGGTAAAGATGCAGCAGAAGATGCAAAAAAACTAATTGAAGATGCAGGTGGAAAAGTTTCATTAACATAATAAATAATAAGTTAATTTTTAAGAAAGAGCGTCTACATAGACATATAGATATAGACGCTCTTTCTTAAAAATTAACTTATCGTAAAAAAATTATTTTATCTCTAAATTAACAAATGTTTTAAATAAAAACTTTTATATTTAAATAGATCTATTTTGATTAATTGTATCTGTTAATGAGTTTAAAATTAATTTAATTGATCTTACAGCATCATCATTTCCCGGTATTGGAATATCTACTAAATCAGGATCACAATTAGTATCTAAAATAGAAATAATAGGAATATTCAGTTTACGGCATTCTTGTATAGCGGTCATTTCACGTTTTTGATCGATAATAATTGCCACATCGGGCAATTTAGTCATATTTTTAAGACCATTTAAATGTTTTCTTAATTTTTCTAATTCTTTTAAACGTAACGATGCTTCTTTTTTTGGTAATAAATTAAAAATCCCATCAACTTCTTGTTGTTCCAAGGCTTTTAATCGTTCAATACGACTTTTTAATGTTACCCAATTTGTTAACATCCCACCTAACCATCTATGATTTACATAATATGAATTACAACTATTTGCCTGTTGAGCAATTACTGCACTTGCTTGACGCTTTGTTCCAATAAATAAAAATGTTTTTTCTTCTGAAGCTGCTTTTGCAACATAAGAATTTGCTCGTTTTAATAATTGAGCTGTTTGAACTAAATCTAAAATATGAATATTATTCCGTTCTGTATAAATATACGGAAACATTTTCGGATTCCATCTATAAGCTTTGTGTCCAAAATGAACACCAGCTTCTAATAATTGGGCTAAGTTAATATCAGCCATAAGATTTTATAACTCCTTAATTAAATAACTATAGTTTATTCTAGTATAGAATAACATTAACAGATTGAAAAGAAATAAATCTAGATTTTAATTTTTTCTACGTTAATTTTAGTTTTATTTTGTGAAATTAAATTAAAACAATTTGTGTAACTTTGATATCCTGTTCCAGATGGAATTAAATGACCAATAATTATATTTTCTTTTAAACCACGTAACCAGTCTACTCTACCTTCAATAGCAGCTTTTGTTAAAACACGAGTAGTTTCTTGGAAACTTGCTGCTGAAATAAAACTTGGATTATTTAATGCGGCTTTTGTAATTCCTAATAATAATGGAACATAATATGCTGGACGTTTATTATGAGCTTCAATAATTTGGTTAATATATTGAATATGATATAAATCAACTACTTCACGGGGTAATAATGGTGTATGACCTTCATGTGTTATTAAAACTTTTGTAGTCATTTGTTTAATAATCACTTCTAAATGTTTATTTGCAATTGAAACACCTTGTGATTGATAAACTGATTGAACCGCATTTAATATTAATAATTGAATTTTTTTAAACGTTCGATAACTTGCTTCATAATTATTTGCTAAACGGTATGAAGTAGTAAATTTTTGTTTACTCGAAAAGAATTGTTTTTTTATTCCATAGTAATTAAAGTAAATTTTTAATAAATTGTGGGGGTTAATCTTATCATTTTCTTTTATCGTTGTCCCCAGTTTTTGAAATTCAAAACTAGAGTCAATACTAGTTTTTTGAATTAATAAACTTTTCTTTTGATTTGTTGCTAAATGTTTATTTGTAGGTTTCTTTTTTCGTGCCTCTAATAATTCTTCTATTCTTGGTAAACCTTGAACAATATCTCCAGTAATTTCTTTTTCAAAATTTAACAAACCAATTACTTCACCTTTTTCAATAAATTCACCATTTCTACAATAAACACTATTTACTTCTTGTTCAAAATAATCTTCTGTTATTGAATGAATTCCAATTGATTTATTAAAAGGGTATTTTAAAAATTTTAGACCTGTTAAATTAGTATTAAAAGGAACGTTTTCTTTAATTTTATTAGAAATTAAATCAGAACTTTTTAATAATAATGGTAAACATTGTTTAATTTTTAATTGTGTGTTTCTAATTTTAAGAGCATTTATTTGATTTTCTTTTAAGTTTTCTTTTGTTAGTGAAAAATTATTTAAAAATAATGGAATCGGAGAACTATAAAATTTTCCATTCTTTTTCATAAACATCTTTGAAAATTTAATTTTAAATCCATATGATTTTTTATTTGGATCTAATTTTTCTACTATTGATCGTTTAGTAATATCATAATAATTTAAAAAAGTATTAGTTTTATAATTAGAAATATTCTTGTTTAAGGTTATTAATTTATATTGTAAATTAACTTTTTCTTTAGAATCATCAGTTTTACAATTTGGAAAAAAATAAGGGCGCCCTTTTTGTATAGTTAAGAATTTACCATTATCGATTAAAACTTTTCCGGTTTGATTTACTTTAATATTATCAATTATTAATTCATTAACTGTTTTATTTTTTCCTTGTTCTTTTTTAACTGTTACACAATCATCATTGGATATTAAAAAAACTTGTTTTTTGTTTGAACGTTTTGATTTAAATCTTACTATTTCTAGAGAACTCATCGTAAGTGATTCAAGATATCCTAAAGTTGTATAAGAATCTATAAACTGAGTTGGTTCAACAAGTAAACAAGATTGTAAATTTGTATATTTTAAATGTGCGGGAATATACTGATTTAATACTAATTTTTCTAAAATTTTCAGGTTTAACCGTTTCATTTTAAAAGAATTACTTAAATCAATTGTAAGATTATTTTGTAATGAGTTTTTTGAATTTAAATTTATACTTTGAGAAATTAAATTTATACTATTAGATGTTTTAATTTTTTGATTTGTTTTATATAAGTAATTAGTTTTGTTAGTTATTTTAAAAATAAACTCTGAGTCACTATTATTAGCAAAAAACCTTTTTAATTTTTTTTCTTTAGGAACTTCATAAAGAGCAAACGGTCGAATTAATAATTGATTATTGGCTTTTGTCGTAATATGTTCACATAATGAAGGTCGCGTTATTTCAATATTATCGAAAATAATTTCCCCCGGATAATATACATTTTGATCTAATTGTTCAAACTGTTTACCTTGATAAACAAATCCTGCTTTAATTCCAATTTCTTCAATAATATTATTTTTTTGAGAAACACTTATGATTCCTGCAGTTTTTGAAATAATATTTGGGATAATTTCAAAATTTTTTGATATAAAATTACCATTTTCTACTAATAAAATGTTTTTATCACAGTTTAATTTATAGGTTTCTTCCGAAAGCCAAATTAAAGAACTATGAACGATTTTTTTTTTTAATTTTAACTTTAGAAAAATATTTTCCATTTCTTGATAGTTTAAAAAACTTTGATAAAAAATAAATCCATTTTTATCAATTTTAGTTTCTAAACTTTTTAAATAAGTTTCATAATGATTTTTACTTATTTTTTCATGATCTTCTTTACTTATTTCATATGGTATATTATAGGAAATTAATTTATCTGTTGTATCTTGTTTTTGTTTAATTCGTTGATCATAATACATTATTCCACCAGTTAAAGTTTTAAAATTGTTATTAAATGAAACTGCAAAAGGTTTATAGTTATTGCAGCGTTTCCAATTTTTTAAATTTGAATTTTTTAACGTAGCTAAATATTTTGAATTATTCCAATTAATTAAATAATTTTTATTATTTCTCGGTTTAAGAATTTTTTGAGCATAAGTATTGTTTAAAAAATACGTATCATTTGTAATTTGAATTTTTTGCTCTAAAACATTCTTTTTATTATCAAAAACTTTAATATATCCAGAATATTGATTTATCAATTTTGTTCTAAAAATATAACTGCTTTTATTAATTTTATGGTCTGTATAAAAATTTAAAAAAGAATTGCTGGGAGCTTGATAAACTTGTCCTGATAAAATCCACAATAGTCGATTCTGTGTAATTAAATTTGTTCTAGTTTTTAATTTAGGAATAAAAATTTCACCAGCTGTAGCACTTAATATTGGTTTTCTTTCTGTTAAGGTTTGTTTTTCTGTACTTATCAGTTCTCCTATTATTGCTGATTTCTTCACATATTGATTACTTTTTACGAATAACATTGTGTTTCGTAATAATTCCATTTGGATGATTTTTTCCCCATGTTGTTGAGGTATTAATATTAAGGATCCGGAATTTTTCGTAACTAAAACATCATCGCCTCGATTTGTACGTAATATAATTGTTTTTAAAATTTTAGAAAATTTAATGACTCCATTTGTTGGACTAATAATTTGTTGTCGAGCTTCTGAAGTAAAAATTCCTCCTGTATGAAAAGTTCGCATTGTTAATTGTGTTCCAGGTTCACCGATCGATTGTCCAGCAAGAATACCAACTGCTTCTCCTAAATCAACTAGATTTTGATTTGATAAATCCCACCCATAACACATTTGGCAGATAGAATGATATAAACTACAAGTTAATGGTGAACGAATATGAAATTTTAAAATTTGTTTTTGTTCAAATATATCTAATAATTTTAATGTTATCTGAGTATTAGCTGGAGCAATTAATTTTTGAGTTTTTGGATCACAAACTGATTTTGATAAGACTCTACCAATAATTTGCTCATTATCTAATTTTTTTTCGTTATCAATTATAAATGAAGCAGATGTTAAACAATCTTTTTCTCTAATAATAATGTCTTGTGCAATATCAATTAAACGGCGGGTTAGGTAACCTGAGTTTGCTGTTTTTAATGCTGTATCAACAATACCTTTACGAGCGCCATAACCAGACATTAAATAATCCGTGATTGTTAATCCTTCACGAAAATTCTTTTTAATGGGTACACGCATAATTTCACCACTAGGGTCAGCCATAAGTCCCCTCATTCCCACAAGTTGACGAACTTGTGATAAATTTCCCCTAGCTCCTGAAAATGCCATTATATAAACTGAATTTAAAGGGTCATATGTTTTAAAATATGTTACTACGTTATCTTTTAATGATTCGCTAGCTATACTCCAAGTGTCAATAATTTTTTGAAAACGTTCTACATCTGTGATTTTTCCTTTTAAACAAATTTTTTCCGCATTTAAAATATCTTTATTTGCTTTTTCTAACATTTCATTTTTTGTGGCTGGAACCTTTAAATCTTCAATGCTAATAGATATACCAGCTTGTGTTGCATACTTAAATCCAAGATATTTTAATTCATCTGCCAATAAAGAAGCTTGCATGGAATCATATTTTGAAAAACTCCACGCTAATAATTCTTTTAATTGTTTTTTATTAATAAGTGTATTTTGATAAATATAATCTTTCATAATTCTTTTACTTGATTGTTTTTTTAAAATTCAAATATTTTAAATCTTTAGAATTTAAGGTTTAAGGTTGTTTGAATTGTATAATTTAAAAGAACACGTCCAGTTGTAGTTTGTAAATATTGAACAATAGTTTCATTATTTTTATCTTTACGAATTTGAATATTTTCGTAATATTCGATATAATTCCCATCTTTTAATTTAATTTTTTTTATAAAATTTGAAGGTTTAGAAATTTTATGTTTGTATCGAACCCAGATTGAGGTATGAATTTCAATTTGATCTTGATTATAAGCTAATATAACATCGTTTAAATCAGCAAAATAATGATTTGCACCTAATAACCCACTAATATTATTTACAGTTAAATAATAGCAACCTAATACCATATCTTGACTTGGCATAATAATTGGATCACCATTTGCAGGTGATAAAAAATTATAGGGTGCTAACATTAACATATAACATTCTGCTTGAGCTTCTAATGAAAGTGGGACATGAACAGCCATTTGGTCCCCATCAAAATCTGCATTAAACGCTGAACAAACTAAAGGATGAAGCTTAATAGCACGTCCTTGAACGATAATAGGCTCAAAAGCTTGTATTCCTAATCTATGTAATGTTGGTGCTCGGTTTAAAAAAATGGGGTGATTTGATAATACTTTTTCAAGTACAGGATCTATAATTGGTTCATTTTGTTGAAGCAAATTTTTTGCAACTTTCATATTGCTCGCTAACCCCTGATTAATTAACTCGCGAATTATAAATGGTTGAAATAATTCAATTGCCATTTCGTAAGGTAAACCACATTGGTTTAATTTCAAACTTGGGCCTACAACTATAACCGATCGTCCAGAATAATCTACTCGTTTTCCAAGTAAATTTTGGCGAAAACGTCCATGTTTTCCTTTTATAATATCGGATAATGATTTTAAGGGTCGATTACTCGCACTTAAAGCAATTTTACCTCGTTTTCCATTATCAATTAATGTATCTACTGCCTCTTGTAACATTCGTTTTTCATTTCGAATAATTAATTGAGGAGCATCAATTTCTAATAGTCGAAGGAGACGGTTATTGCGTGTAATTATTCTTCGATATAATTCATTTAAATCCGAAGTTGCAAAACGCCCTCCTTCCAATTGAATCATTGGTCTTAATGCAGGTGGAATAACGGGTAGTATTGTTATAATCATCCATGCTGGGTTTGCACCTGTAGTTAATAAATTTTCTAAAATACGAATTCGTTTAATTGATTGATCTCGTAATTTATAAATGCGTTGGTATTCCCATTTTTTAGACCAATGTGAAAAATTATAAAACGGTTGTTCTTTATGGAGTACTTTACTACAGAGTGTAATAAAATTACGTGTTTTAATTATTTCTTGATCAAGGTTTAATTTTTCTAATTCACGTTTAATTAGAACAGCACCAATTAAATAATTTGGTGTTGATCGTAATAGATATTTTGGTGTATTTCGACGTCGATTATAAGATTTTGAATGTGGTTTTAATGGATAACCTGTAAATCCTAATTCTCGACAACGACGGTATTGCTGTAAATCCCAATGAAGTCCATAAAAAGCAATTTCATCTTCAGCGATAAAATAAGCAAGAGACGCTAATTTTATTCGTTTTATTCGTTCATCATAAAAATTTACAATATTAGACTTTTTTGCTTTTGATTTTTCTTTGAGAAATACTTTACAATTTAAGAGTGCTTTTGGGCTCGTAAGGTAATTACGGCAGTCAATATCTGAAGACAGATATTCAGGTCTATCTTTCTTATCTTTTTCTTTATGATCTCTTGGGTCCGCAAATTCTGTCCATCCAGTATCTAGTCTTTTTTCACACTGTTCAACTTCAAGGAGTAACGCTATATAATTTGGGCGACTGTTCGTATACCAAACATGTGTAACTGGGTAAATTAAATTAATATGACCCATTCTATGTCGTCGAACTCGTGATTCAGTTAATTCAACTCCACAACGCTCACAAATTAAACCTTCATACCGAACTCGTTTATATTTACCACATGCACATTCTAAACTTTTACTTGGACCAAAAATTCTTTCACAAAATAAACCATCCATTTCAGGTTTAAATGTTCGATAATTAATCGTTTCAGATTTTTGAACTTCTCCGACAAATTGTCCATTAGGTAATCTTCGATGAGACCATTGTAATATTCTTATAGGAGAAGCTAATTTTATTTTTATATAATCAAATTCTTTTTCAGAGCGTATCATATTAAATTTTTAAAATGAAATATTATTTATATTTGATGTATGAGAAAATGTTTTTAGTAATGGATTATATTTTTCAATTAGATTTAATTCAATTTCATAAGATTGGTCTGAACTAAACTCATCAATTCGATAAGTACTTAGATCTAATCCAATTGAACGTAATTCTTGAACTAAAACTTTAAACGATTCTGGTACACCCGAAGTTGGTATTGGTTGGCCTTTAATTATCGAGTTTAATGTTTCATTTCTTCCTTGCATATCATCAGATTTAATTGTTAAGAGTTCTTTTAATGTAAAGGATGCACCAAATCCTTCAAGTGCCCAGACTTCCATTTCACCAAACCTTTGTCCTCCATGTTGAGCTTTCCCACCTAACGGTTGTTGAGTAACTAATGAATAAGGACCAGTTGCTCTCGAATGCATTTTATCATCAACTAAATGAATTAATTTTAACATATATGCATTACCCACGGTAATTGGATTATCAAATTCTTTACCTGTTCTCCCATCAAGAAGTACCATTTTTCCTGGAGAATAAGGATTGAAAAGCCATGCTTCATCATTTTCAATTGAAGCTTGTCGTAATTTTTTATTAATTAAAATTCGTGAAACTTCTGATCCATACATTTCATCAAATGGTAAAATTTTAAAACGACGGTTTAATTTATGACCTGCTAACCCTAATAAACATTCATACAATTGTCCCACATTCATTCGAGACGGAACTCCTAAAGGGTTTAAAATAATATCAATAGGTGTACCATCTGGAAGAAAAGGCATATCTTGACGGGGTAAAATACGAGAAATTATTCCTTTATTTCCATGACGACCTGCAATTTTATCCCCTACTTGAATTTTTCTTATTTGTGCAATAAAAATTTGAATTTTTTCAAATTTATATGCTAATTTTGTCCGTCGATTAAATGTTAAAGTTTCAATAACTCTTCCATACTCTCCTTCAGGCATTCTAAATGATGTATCGCGAACTCCTTTTGCTTTTGCTCCAAAAATTGCTCTAAGTAATTTTGATTCTGGTAATTGTTCAGAATCATCTTTAGGAATAATTTTTCCGACTAAAATATCTCCTGGTTTTACAAATGTCCCAATTGTAACTATTCCATCTTCATTTAAATTTTGAACATCGGAAATATTTAAATTTGGAATGTTATTTGTTGTTTGCTCGGACATTTCTGCTGTCCGGTCAATTTCAATTTCATATCTTTCAATATGAATTGACGTAAAAATATCTTCGTAGACTAAACGTTCATTGATCAAAATTGCATCTTCAAAATTGTAGCCTTGCCATGGCATATAAGCTACTAAAACATTTTGTCCTAAAGAAAGTTCACTACTTATTATCCCTGGTCCATCAGTTAACATTTGACCAGATTTAATTTTTTCACCTTCCCATACTATTGGTCTATGATTAATACAAGTTTCTTGGTTTGAACGTTGATATTTTTGTAAATCATATTTATAGTGTCGTCCAGAATTTTCACGGATAACGATTTTATTTGCTGTTACTGATTCGACAATTCCGTCTTGTTGTGCGTTTATAACTATACCAGAATCTAATGCAATTTGATTTTCTAAACCTGTCCCAACAATCGGTTTTTGTGGCAGTAATAATGGGACTGATTGTCGCTGCATATTCGAACCCATTAGGGCTCGGTTGGCATCATCATGCTCAAAAAATGGTATTAAAGATGCAGCAACAGAAACAACTTGAATTGGAGAAACAGCAATAAAGTCAACTTCAGATGGAGTAACAGTTAAAAAATCTTGCTTGTAACGTATAGGAATTAAATTTTTTGTTAAATAATTTTCTTCATTTGTGGAAATGTCAGCCGGGGCAATTTTATAAAAATCTTCAATATCAGCGGTTAAATAAATAGGATCTCCCGTTTTAATAACTTTTCCATTAATAACTCTCCAAAAAGGTGTTTCCAAAAAACCAGATTCGTTAACCCTTGCACATGTTGTTAATGAAGCAATTAATCCTACATTTTGTCCCTCAGGTGTCTCGATTGGGCAAATTCGCCCGTAATGACTTGGATGAATATCTCGAACAGCAAAACTAATACGATCTCTATCAAATCCTCCAGGTCCCAACCCGCTAATTCGTCGTCTATGTGTTAATGAGGATAATGGATTTGTTTGATCCATATATTGGGATAATTGACTCGCCCCAAAAAACTCCCTAATAGTTGCCCCAACTATATTGAAACTCGACAATTGGCTTGAATATGTTTTATTTGTTTGACTTCGTAATTTTCTCAATAATCTTTGGAATCCAATGCGGAATAGGTTTTGTAATAATTCCCCTACTGAACGAACCCGTCGGTTCTTTAAATGATCAATGTCGTCACTAATTTGTTTAGAGGTAGATAAGGTTATTAGTTTATCAATTATTGCAAAAATATCTTCATATGTGATTGTAGTAATTCGTTTTGATAGTTTTATATTTAATCTATTATTTAATTTTGACCTACCAATCTTTCCTAAACGGTAGTAAGACGGGTCAAAAATTCGAGAAAATTCTGAGATATTTTTATAATAATTTTTGTTTAAATTAAAACGTAATAATTTATTTGGTTGATAAATGGAATGAGTTAATACAGGGTTATTAAAATAGAAAAATTCAGAATTTTGTAAGTTTTGACAAATTTCTAAATCAGTAACACCCATTTCTTTCAATAAATGAATAATTGGTTTTTGTGTTACTTTATCAAGTTGAATAATAATTTCATCTTCTTGATTTTTTATAGGATATTTTGAAATATTAATTTTTGTATTTTTTTGAAAGCCAAACCTGATCCATGACCCATATTCAGGAATTAATGTTGCAGTATATAATTCTTTTTCTTCATATTTTTTTTTATAAATATCCTTTATTAAATGGTCCTCTTTATACTGAATAATTTTAGACTTTGTCTTTAAATATTTTGTTTTGTTTTTGAAGATTTTTGTTTGTGATTGGCTTCTTCTTTTATCTTTTTCTTTTTTAGTAAAGTTATATTTGAATTTAATAAGTTCTTTAAAACTATTAGTGAAATACAGATTAGATTGTACTTTATGGTTATTAATAATTATCTTAATTTTTGGTGTGATGTTTAGTTTTAAGAAATTGAAGTTATTAAACTGAGTGAAATTGTCTAAATCTCGAAGTAGAAAAACAAGTAATTCTATATTAATACTTAAGTTTAGTAATGTTAATGAGTTTTGAAATACTTTATCGTATAATTTTTTAATTTGTTTAAACTCATTTAAAATGCTTTCATTCTCATTATTATCATTTCTTTTTTTTAAAATTTTATATTTTGTAATTGTTTTTGTTAATAAATTAAAACAATTAACAATTAAGAAAATTATATGCTCATTATTTAGTAATATAAAGTTTTCATTACATGCTAACCATTTTAAGAAAATTTTAATTCGTTTTATTTTTGTAGATACATTTTGTATTTTGAATAAACTTTTATAAACTTTAAAATATTCAATAAATGAAGAACTAAAGTTAATTTCATAATCTTTTAATTGTTTAAACGAATAAATATTAATTGTTTCTCCTTGCCAATTCCAATCTTCCTCTTTTTTAATAAACCGTATTTTCTTTTTTTTATCATTAATTAATTTTTTTTTAATAGTTGGTTTTAAAAAATATAATCGGCTCTCTGTAGGTAAAATTTCACTCGGTGGAGTAAAACTTTTTAATTTTCCAATTTCACTGGATATTATTCTTTTAATTTTTTTATTTTTTTTTTGGTGTTTGTTTTTCTCAAAATAGACACCCGGGCTTCGGATAATTTGACTAACAATAACACGTTCACATCCATTAATAACAAAAGTCGCAGAACTTGTCATTAAAGGTAAGTTAATAATAGGAAATTTACTATGGTATTTTATAATATTTGTTTTTTTATTTCGAACTTCTAAAGGAATAACGAGTTGGGCAGAATAATTTGCTGTATATTTTTTAGCCCGGACTATATTATAAATAGGTTTTACTAAACTATATTCTTGTCCAAATAAAACATATTCTGTGTTTTGACTAAAATCATAAATCCTTGAAAAAGTATTTAATTCTTCAGTTAGTCCTTGAGCAATAAACCAACAAAAACTTACTCGTTGCATTTCAATAAAATCAGGTAGAGCAGTTGTGTAATTCATCATATAGTAGTTTAAAAGTTTTATTAGTAATTTATTTTAAATTAAATGATTACTACGTTTTATTATGGGTACTCATTAGTAAAATAAATTAAAATTTTAATTTTGTTAGTTTCTTGTTATTCAATTCAAAAATAGAATTAGCATTTAATTCTAAAATACTAGATTTATTTTACGAAAAAAATTAAATTAAATTATAGACCTTTATAGTGGTGGTACTTGGTTTTTTATTGATATTAGTTAAGAATTTTTACACTTAAGTTTCTTATAGTTAGTTTATGGTTGTTAGAACGAATTTTAACTGACTTCTAATGGTAAGCTGAATGTGGAAAGGTTGATTTTATTAATTAATAAAATTAATAAAAAATTTTAAATAAAATAACCTAATTTTAGATAGGTTATTTTAAATTGTAAATAATATTTTTTCAATTATTTTAGATTATCCAGTTTTTAATAAAGCAGCTAATTTTGCTTTTTTTCGTGCCGCT
>BS_KBA_SWE02_21mDRAFT_10000127_pt1:22500-26013 | contig 26013 bp, 23 predicted proteins | sample BalSeasSWE02_21m_FD_9196 | JGI IMG/M metagenome (IMG submission 9196)
TAGGTGAGAGAACACGTGAAGGTAATGATTTATACGAAGAAATGAAAGAATCAGGTGTAATTAATTCTAGTAATTTCCCTGAATCTAAAGTAGCTTTAGTATACGGTCAAATGAATGAACCTCCGGGAGCACGTATGCGTGTAGGTTTAACTGCTTTAACAATGGCTGAATATTTCCGAGATGTAAATAAACAAGATGTTTTATTATTTATCGATAATATTTTCCGTTTCACACAAGCTGGTTCTGAAGTATCTGCGTTATTAGGTCGTATGCCATCTGCTGTAGGATACCAACCTACTTTAGCGACAGAAATGGGTGCGTTACAAGAACGTATTACTTCAACAACTCAAGGTTCAATTACGTCAATTCAAGCTGTTTATGTACCGGCTGATGATTTAACTGATCCTGCTCCGGCAACAACATTTGCTCACTTAGATGCAACAACAGTATTATCACGTAATTTAGCTGCAAAAGGTATTTATCCTGCCGTAGATCCATTAGATTCTACTTCAACAATGTTACAACCTGGAATTGTTAGTAACGAGCATTATGAAATTGCAGAAACTGTAAAAGAAACATTACAACGTTATAAAGAATTACAAGATATTATTGCTATCTTAGGTATTGATGAATTATCTGAAGAAGATCGTTTAACTGTTGCTCGTGCACGTAAAATTGAGCGCTTCTTATCTCAACCTTTCTTTGTAGCTGAAATCTTTACAGGTTCTCCAGGTACATATGTAAGTTTAGAAGATACAATTAAAGGGTTTAAAATGCTTTTAAATGGTGAGTTAGACGATTTACCAGAACAGGCATTCTACCTTGTAGGAAATATTGACGAAGCAATTGCAAAAGCAGAAACTCTAAAATAAGGAGTAATTAATATATGGTTATGAACATTCGCGTTCTAACTCCGGATAGAGTTATTTGTTCTACAACAGCAGATGAAGTTATTTTGCCTGGTCTGACTGGTCAAGTTGGTGTATTAGATGGACATGCGACTTTAATCACCGCTTTAGATACAGGATTACTTAGAATTAAATTAGCTGATAAATGGACACCAATTATCTTATGTGGTGGTTTAGCAGAAATTGATCGTAATCGTGTTACAGTTCTAGTAAATGACGTAGAAGAACTTCTTGCTGTAGAACTAAATGAAGCTACAAAAGAGTTAGAAAAAGCTACATCAGCAATTGAAAAGGCTGAAACAAGTAAAGCAAGACTTGATGCTTCAGTTGAATTAAAAAAAGCTACAGCACGTCTTGAAGGTATAAATTACTTATCTTAAAATGTACTATCGGTAAAAAATTCTAAGAATTTTTTACCGATAGTACATTTTGGATAGACATTTTGAGTTAAAAATAAGACACCATATTTTTACTTCACAGATACTATAAAAACAAAAGATCTATAAACTAACTTTATGGTAACAAACTCTGATTTTAACTTTACAAATAATGAAACAGTAATTTTAGAATTACCGTTTTCAGAACATATTGAAGAACTTAGACAGAGGTTATTTCATATATTTTGGATAATTTTATTTTTAACTTGTGTAGCTTTTATTGAAGTTAAACTTTTAGTTAAAATATTAGAACTTCCAGTTGACAATGTAAAGTTCTTTCAACTATCACCAGGTGAATATTTTGTTTCAACTGTAAAAATTTCTTTTTATACAGGTTTACTTTTTGGAAGTCCGTTTGCAATTGGACAAATTATATTATTTTTATTGCCGGGTTTAACAAAAAAAGAAACAAAAGTTATTTTGCCTTTATTGTTGAGTTCATTATGTTTGTTTGGTTTAGGTTTACTTTTTTCTTATTACGCTTTAATTCCGGCAGCTTTAAATTTTTTTTTAAATTATAGTGACGAAGTTATTGAACCTCTTTGGTCATTTGATCAATATTTTGAGTTTATACTTGTTCTTTTTTATAGTACAGGTTTAGCTTTTCAAATTCCCATTATACAAATTTTATTAGGCTTATTAAATTTTGTATCAGCTCAACAAATGTTAGGTGCATGGCGATATGTAATACTTATCTCAACGATTATTGGAGCAGTTTTAACACCTTCTACTGATCCTCTTACGCAATTATTGCTTTCTTTCGCAATATTATTACTTTATTTTTCAGGCGTAGGTATCCTGTTTTTAATAAAAAATTAATTTATATATATACTTAAAAAGTATTTAATTCATGGCAACTAACAAGTTTTTTAAAAGTCTTTTATTTACTTTCACAATTGCTATAAGTTTATTTGGTTTTTCGGTAGAAAACTCGTTTGCATATCCTGTATTTGCTCAACAAGGATATTCAAATCCACGTGCAGCAAATGGTAAATTAGCTTGTGCTAATTGTCATTTAAACCAAAAAGCTATTGAGATTGAAGCACCACAAGGTGTACTTCCTAATTCTGTATTTGAAGTTGAAATAAAAGTACCATACGATGTAAATCGTCAACAAATTAGTGCTGATGGTAAACCAGCAGATTTAAATGTTGGTGGAATCCTTATTTTACCTAACGGATTTAAATTAGCTTCTAAACAGCAAATTTCTCCAGAAGTTAAAGCAAAAAATAAAGGTGTATTTATTTCGCCATATAGTACAGAGTTTGACAATATTTTAGTTGTAGGTCCAATTGTGGGTAAAACACATCAACAACTTATATTTCCTGTTGTTGCACCTGATCCTGATAAAGATTCAGATGTTAAATATTTATCATACCCATTCTATGCTGGTGGTAACCGTGGTCGTGGTCAAGTTTATCCAACTGGTGAAAGAAGTAATATAAATACTTTTGGTGCAACTCAAGCCGGTCAAATTACTGAAATTACATCTACTGAAAAAGGTGAGTCTAAAATTACAATTGTTAACTCTGATGGTGTAACAACTTCTCAAACTCTTTCAGCAGGTTTACAATTACTTGTAAAACAAGGTGATATAGTAAAAGGAGATCAACCATTAAATATTGATCCAAATGTTGGTGGTTTTGGTCAAGAAGAATCAGAAATTGTATTACAAAGCTCATCAAGAATTCTAGGATACTTAGCTTTCTGTTTCTGTTTATTATTAACTCAAATTCTTTTAGTTCTTAAGAAGAAACAATATGAAAAAGTTCAAGCTGCTGAGCTTAATTTCTAATAGTTAATATACTAATATTACAGAAGAATAACTTTTCAAATTGTTAGTTTAAATAAAGAAGAGAAAATTTGTTTTAGTAAAAACTTAAAATAAAAAAGTATTCAAGTGCTAAAAACTTTTTGTTCACTAACAATTTTCATTGTTAACTTTTATATCAATAAAATTCAGGAATGACATAATAAAAGTTGTCATTCCTGAATTTTATTAGAAATTAAAATGTCAGTTTATTCCAAGTAACCTAAAGATTTTGATTGATTACTTTTTTTTTACTTTACAAAGATAGTAAAAATAATAAATAGTTACTTTACTAATGTGTTTAAGAATTCTCTGTCTGCGAGTTCTCTTATTTTTTTTCGATAAAATTATTTGTATA
>BS_KBA_SWE02_21mDRAFT_10000128_pt1 | contig 26009 bp, 17 predicted proteins | sample BalSeasSWE02_21m_FD_9196 | JGI IMG/M metagenome (IMG submission 9196)
ATGAAGATTTGAAAGGCTTAATGGCGGGCAACCATGATGTTATGGGACTCCCAAAAATTCCATTGCAATGGGATTATTTCACATACCGTTGGGATAATTATATATCAAATTTAGACACCTTAGTTGAAGATGCATCTCATATTCGTTTAAAACAAATCTATCTATCGTATGATTTCTCCCAAGAGTTGTTGTCATCTACAGGAATTAAGGGTTTGAGAATTTTTATGCAAGCAGAAAATTTAGGAAATATCTGGACAGCCAATAGCTATAATATAGATCCAGAGTACATTAGAGGAGTGAATAGACGGCCGGAAAAAACATTTTCTTTTGGGTTTGATTTTAAATTTTAAAAAATGAAACATATATATATATTAATTTTAACCATATTGTTAATTGGATGTGCCGAAGAATTTTTAGATGTGGCTCCAAATAATAATTTGTCTGTTTCAATTACAGAGGTAGAGCATATTAATAGAATGTATAATGGTATGGAGCAGCCAAATTTATCAGATCAGGTAAATGTATTTTGTACAGACAATGCCTATATGCCTCAGGAAATTTTAGATGAAACCACTAGTTTTGCACCAGAACAAATTGAACATTATACATTTTCAACTAGTATAGATAGAAGTGCCGATGAAAAATGGGCCGCTCATTACAGGCAAGTGTTAAATCCTAATTTAGCAATTGAATTGCTAGAAAGTGGTACCTTAATAGGGAATGATGAAACATTAAAAAAAGAATTATTAGCTGAATCTCATTATTACCGAGCTTTGCATTTTTTCGAATTGGCAACTACCTATTGTTTGTCTTATAATAGTGGTACTGAAAATGAACTGGGTATTGTATTGAAAAAAACATCTTCACTTACAGAAAGTTTGGTAAGAGCAACTTTGAAAGAAACATGGGATTTTATTGTAGCTGATATTGAGGAAGCATTAAAATATCCTACCATTGAAAAGAAATCTGTATTTCGTATTGGCAAACCAAGTGTACACGCTTTGGCTGCAAGAATTTATTTGTATTTGGGTAATTATGAAAAAGCATTTACAAACGCAAATGCGGCATTAGAAGGTTTCAGCCCAATGGTTGACTATGCTTCTGAAATTTACTTATTAGACTATTACAAGTGGTATGGCGAATTTTACTTGCCAAATAGTTCAGATATAACCTATTATGATCTTTCCCGACCTGATTTTTATCCAGATCAATATTATTATATTCAGTCAACTAATGTTTGGTGGAACACAAGTCCTAGTCAAGAATTAATGGATTTATATGAGCCTACAGATGTACGCAACTTATTTTATGTTAAAGATTGGTTTGAGCGTAATGGAGCAGAAACTAATAAATGGTGGTCGTATATAAGTGCTGATGTAGGTGTTACCTTAGCAGGTATAGGTGTTGCTGAAATGTATTTAACCAGGGCTGAATGTAAGGCCAGAGCCAATGATATTACAAGTGCAATGGCTGATGTTGAAATGGTGAGAATTAACCGTTTCCATATAGATGATTATGTTCCTTTTGCAATTCCACAAACTGTTAAAGAAGCTGTTGATTTAATTATTAATGAGCGTAGAAGAGAAGATCCGTTTAAATACCGTTTTATGGATATTAAACGTTTAAACAACGATCCGCTAACTGATCCTATTGTGATTACTAGAATAGTAAATGGCGAAACTACAACTATTGAGCCAACTGATAGAAGATGGGCTAGACCTTTAGGAACTGACGTAATAAACTTAAGCAAGGGCCAAACTATTCAAAATGAGTACTAATATTTTGGGTGTAACTATGAACAGGCAAAATAAATTTTAAAGCACTTATTGTTTTTGAGGACTATATTTTTATTACAGTCATGTAATGAAGATGACTACACTACTTTTGATGAAAGGAACTTACTTTGGTATTCAAAAACAAGTTAAAATTTAACCATAGGCGTCAGTTCAAAATTTTATAAACTGAAATAAAATCATATTTAACATGATTTTAACAATAGTGAAACCTTAAATTACGTTTAAATAAAAACTATAAATAGTCAATCCTATTAAATTAAATGACGTTTTTATTTTAAGTATTTTAGGTGTATTTTTATGTTTAAAATCTGTGTAAAAAAGACAAGTTTCACGTATCTTAGAGCATAAAACCTTGTCAAATGCGTTCACATAAAGCAGTCAAAAATCAACTTAATTTTCTTGGAAACACTCTTGGGGAGTTATTCAATCCCAAACATGGTCTTTATCTTTTAAGGAATGAAATAGATTGGGATTATTTTGAAAAGCATTCTCACCGTTATATTCTAAAAAAGGAAGACCTGCCCATCCTATTCGTTTTATGGTTTTCTAATTGATTTTAAAATAGATGTACAATTTATCTGACAAAAAATTAGTCGAAGAACATTGGGAAATGAATGTTTATTTTCAATATTTTTCAGGAAAGAAGCATCAACAAAGGAAGTAACCCTGTGCAGCAATTGACCTAGTTTATTTCAGGAAACGTATAGGGATACAAGGTGTTGAAAAGATTTTCAAGCACTCTATATACATCCATGGTAATGATAGTCAAGATCCGAATGTTAGTATTGATTCTACGGTTTAAAAAAGAACATTACCTATCCAACAGACTCAAAATTACAGAAGAAGATTATTGATAAATGCGTAAAAATAGCCAATGTTTATGATGGTCATACTTTAGAAGATGTGTTAACTCAAACAAATGAATTAACCGGTAGATATCCTTTAAACGCTTGGGTAGGCAAGAGATTATAAAGGCAAAAAAACAATAGGAGAAACCAATATTAATATGTTCAAACCTCCTTTAAAAAGAGATAGTGAATATCAAAAATGCAAAAAGAGAAAACATTTTAGAAAAAGAGCAGTGATTTAACCTATTATAGGTCATTTAAAACAAGATCATAGAGCGGTTATAAATTATTTGAAAGGTCAAGATGGTGATTCTATTAACTTTATAATGGCTGCAGCTGGATTTAACTTTAACAAAGTAATGAAAAAGCTTAAAGCAGCTATTTCTTGGATGTTTTTAAAATTAAAAATGATGTTTTTATATAGCATAAATCAATACCCTAAAATATTTACACCATAAATTAGATGAAATAGTACTTTTTCAGGGATGACTAAAGAGGTATTAGTATTTAAAGAAATAGAATCTCCATTAGAGGGTATAGTTATAAAAGATTCAACTTTAGTAGTAAAGGATTTTTATCCAAATAAGTTTAAACCTTTTATTATATATAATGCCATATTTAATTTAAAAACTGGTGGAACTTGGCCAGCTGGAATGAGTTTAATTTCGACCGACCGCACACCGGTAGCAACAGTAATATGCAGTTTTGCTACTTCAACTCCTACAAGTTATTTTTATTGTGATGGACATGCAGTTAACAGAACAACCTACGCTGCTTTATTTTCAGCAATAAGAACAACATTTGGTGTTGGGGATGGTGTTACTACTTTTAACCTACCCGATTTAAGAGGGTAATTTTTAAGAGGTCAAGATGACGGAGCTGGTAACATGGGCGCAAATGGAAACCATAGTCACCTAGTGATAATAAATGGTGGATGTGATAATGAAACAAGACCCACCAATATTCATGTGAGGTATTATATCAAATTTTGATATTTTTAAAAGGACTACCTAAATACAGGGGGTGAGTGTAATTTTACTTTAGCCCCTGTATTTTTTGTTTAAAAAGGCGAAAACAGTTTGTAAACAGCGTTTGACAACAATTCATTAATTCAATACAATTTTAGTTGTTTTAAGTATTTTAATGATATCTGAAGGTCTAAAAAAAATAGGGTTTCCCGTAATAATTTAGCTAATTAATTGAATAATAAAAAGATGTATGTTGTTAGGTGTCTTTTTTTTATATATCTTGTGCCTGTTGCACAAACACCTTCAAATATATAGAAAATACTTGCGAAAAAGGATAAAAAGCAGTACTTTCATGGTATGCAAGGTAAGAAAGAATATCAGGAAAAGTTATTCGCTAATTTTCAGTTAAGTGAGCGAGTACCAGCGCACAATTTTTATCGGAGATTAAAACAAGTGTTGGATTTGGATTTTTTATATCTATTAACCAAGCCCTATTACGGTGAAAGCGGACAAAAAAGTATTGACCCCATAGTTTTCTTTAAACTGTGTTTGGTTGGCTATTTGGAAAACATCATTAGCGATAGAGATTTGATACAGCACAGCGGTATGCGGTTAGATATTTTGTTCTTTTTAGGCTATGACATTGATGAACCTTTACCGTGGCATTCGACCATCAGTCGTACCCGTCAATTGTACCCTGAAGAAGTATTTGAAGAAGTTTTCACAAAGATATTGTCAATGTGTGTTGAAAAAGGAATGGTGAGCGGACATACCCAAGCGATTGATTCAGCTCCAATAAAGGCAAATGCTTCTATGGATACTTTGGAGTTAAAAGTTCCAAAAGAGGATTTGGAAGCTCATCTACATAATATTCGTCACATTAGTTCAATGGATAAAAAAAAACTTCCATAAGAAAGGCTAGTATTAATAAAGCATCCAAAGAACAACAAGGAATTACTGCTAGTAAGCGAGAATTACAAGAGATACGCAGTAGAAATAAGAAATGGCAACACGACCAAGACCAACGACCAGGAGCTAGAAATAAAGGTTCTAAGTATACTTCAAATAAAACACATTACAGTCCAACTGACCCAGATGCACGTATCAGTGTAAAACCAGGCAAGGCACGAAAACTTAATTATATGAGTCAGCTGAGTGTTGATACCGCTCATCACGTTATTACAGACATTAGAGCTTATCACGCAGACAAACGAGACAATCAATATTTACAAGATATTAGTACACGTTTAAAAAAACGATTACACAAGCAAGGACTTATTTGGCGTAATTGTGTAGCCGACACAGGGTACAGCAGTGGAGAGAACTATGCCTTTTTGGAAGCAGAAGGCTTACAAAGCTATATTCCACCACACGGAACTTATAAAGGAGGTCCTGAGGGATTTACTTACAATGAAGAACACGACCATTGGGTTTGTTCACAAAACAAAATCATTCCATTTACCAAAGTGTTTTATGAAGGAGAAAACAATAACAAAAAGAAAGAATACCGAGCATCTAAGTACCTATGTATTGATTGCCCAATACGGAACACTTGTTTAAAAAAGAGTCAAGAAAAACGTATTACCATTACTTATTACAAAGAAGAATATGAGCGTAACATTACCAGAGTAAACAGTAAAAGAGGCAGATATATGAAGTCCAAACGGCAAAGCACTGTTGAACCTGTATTTGGAACCCTTACCCAGTTTCTGGGACTTCGGAAAATCAATACCATTGGCATACAACAAGCAAATAAGGTAATGCACCTTTCTGCCATGGCTTACAATGAGTCTATCCAAAATTTTGTGTTTTTGAAAAATAATTTCAAAATTCATAGGTTAAAATATTGTTGTTATAACCTATCAGGAAAACAAATATACAATTGATTGTAGATTTGCCCCCATTTAAAACGTATTTTTTGCCATTTCTTACTAATGTTCTGAGCTGCCAAATAGATTGACTTTAAAGCTGCATCATCATTAGGGAATACCTTTTTATTTCGGGTGTATTTTCTTAGGCTTGCATTAAAACTTTCAATGATATTTGTTGTGTAAATAAGTTTTCTTATTTCTTTAGGGTAGCTTAAAAAGGAAGTTAAGTTATCCCAATTTGCCTCCCAAGATTGTACGGTAGATAAATACTTGTCAGCCCAATTTTGTTTGAATATTTCAAGAGCCTCTAATGCTAAATCGATGTTATCAGCTTGATAAATGCCTTTTATATCTACCATCACTTTTTTTCGATCTTTGTAACTAACGTATTTTAGAGAGTTTCTAATTTGGTGAACAATGCAGATTTGGCGAATACTACTTGGGAAAATAGCTTCAACAGCTTTATCTAATCCAGGTAAGTTGTCAGAGCATAGGAAGAATATATCTTTAACTCCACGCAATCTCAGATCGTCTAAAATTGACATCCATGCTGTGGCTTTTTCAGTCTCTACAATGCTCATACTCAAGATGTCTTGTTGTCCTTCAGTATTGATCCCTAAAACAATCATACAGGCTTTGGATATCACTTTTCCTTCGTGTCTTATTTTATAATGAATGGCATCTATCCAAATAATTGGATATACATCTTCTAAAGGTCTGTTCTGCCATAGCTTGATGTCTTCCAATAATTGATTAGTAATGAGAGACACCTGAGATGTTGAATAACTAACACCATAGGTGTAGTTTATAAAATCTATAATATCAGAATTACTCATCCCTTTTGCATAAAGCAGTTGAATGCAATCCTCTAATTCTTGACTAATAGATTGGTGTTTTGGTACAATAACTGGTTCAAAACTGGCCTCGCGGTCTCTGGGGATTTTAACACGATGTTCCCCATACTGTGTTTTTATAGTTTTCTCTGAAAAACCATTACGTTGGTTGTTTTCTATTGTCGCATTACCTTTTGGATAACCTAAATGAGCTGTCATTTCAGCTTTCAACAGTGATTCAATACCTCGTTTTAGCAATTGATCTTTTACTTGAGAAAATTCTTCTTTACTGGTAATCTTGCCTATTAAGGCGTTTAATTGTTCTTCTAATTCTGTGTTCATAAGATAAAAATTTAAAATTAAATTTTTTGCCTACGAATTCCAAAATCATTTTTCAACTAACTAATCGAGAAAACACAAAATATTTTACAGTCCCTAGTGTAACGACCAATGCAAACCTTACCGGACCGATTACAAGTTCAGGAAATGCAACTAGCGTTGCCTCACAAACAGGAACAGGATCAACTTTTGTAATGAATACATCGCCAACCCTAACAGGAACACCTTTGGCGCCTACGGCTACTGCCGGTACAAATACAACACAGCTTGCAACAACAGCCTTTGTAACTTCTGCTGTGTCAACTGCAACCATTCCTGATGCTACAACTTTAGTTAAAGGGAAGGTTCAACTAGCAGGAGATTTAGCAGGGACTGCAGCTTCTCCTACTGTAGCGACTGTAGGAGGTTCAACAGCTGCCAATATTGCAACGGCGGAAGCTTTAGCCAATGCAGCTACCAATGCTAACACAGCAAGTACAATAGTAAAACGTGATGCAAGTGGAAACTTTACCGCAGGTACTATTACTGCAGCCTTATCTGGTAATGCAACTACTGCTACACTTGCTGCTAATGTAACTACAAATGCGAATTTAACAGGTCCTATAACTAGTTCTGGAAATGCTACCTCGGTTGCTTCTCAAACAGGTACTGGATCTACTTTTGTAATGAATACTTCGCCTACGCTAACAGGAACACCTTTGGCTCCTACGGCTACTGCCGGTACAAATACAACACAGCTTGCAACAACAGAATTTGTTACATCTGCTGTGTCAACTGCAACCATTCCTGATGCTACAACTTTAGTTAAAGGGAAGGTTCAATTAGCTGGGGATTTATCAGGTACTGCAGCTTCTCCTACTGTAGCGACCGTAGGAGGTTCTACAGCCGCTAATATTGCAACGGCTGAGGCTTTGGCCAATGCAGCTACCAATGCTAATACTGCAAGTACAATAGTAAAAAGAGATGCTAGTGGTGATTTCACCGCAGGTACTATTACTGCAGCCTTATCTGGTAATGCAAGCACTGCTACACTTGCTGCTAGCGTAACTACAAATGCGGATTTAACAGGTCCTATTACAAGTTCAGGAAATGCAACTAGCGTTGCCTCACAAACAGGAACAGGATCAACTTTTGTAATGAATACTTCGCCAACCCTAACAGGAACGCCTTTGGCGCCTACGGCAACAGCAGGTACTAATACAACACAGCTTGCAACAACAGCTTTTGTTACATCTGCTGTGTCAACTGCAACTATCTCTGACGCTACAACTTTAGTAAAAGGTAAAGTTCAATTAGCAGGTGATTTAGCAGGGACTGCAGACCTCCCAACTATAGCTACCGTAGGAGGTTCAACGGCTGCCAATATTGCAACAGCGGAAGCTTTAGCCAATGCGGCTACCAATGCAAATACAGCAAGTGCAATTGTTAAAAGAGATGGAAGTGGTGATTTTGCCGCTGGAACAATTACTGCTGATTTAGCAGGTAATGCAACTACTGCTACACTTGCTGCTAGCGTAACTACAAATGCGGATTTAACAGGTCCTATTACAAGTTCTGGAAATGCTACTTCGGTTGCTTCACAAACAGGAACTGGATCTACTTTTGTTATGGATGCTTCGCCAACCCTAACAGGAACTCCATTAGCTCCTACTGCACCAATAGGGACTAACACAACTCAGATAGCAACAACTGAATTTGTACTACAAAATTCCGTGTCGGGTGCTTCTTTATTATCAGGTGTAATACCACCAACAACAGAGGGTAATGATGGTGACTTTTACGTTGATACGGGAGCAAACATCTTGTACGGTCCTAAAAATGCGGGAGCTTGGGGAACGGGGATACAATTAGGTGCAAGTATTACAAATGAAACTATTCAAAATGGCGTAACTATATCATCAACTGGAACAGCACCAACTAAAGGAACAATGCTTATTGATAGAATTTATTGGAGTCAAGTAGGTGACCAAGTGACTTGTAAATATGTGATGTATAACACAACTGGCGGTACAAATGGTACTGGGGATTATTTATATAACTTACCTAATGGAGTTCAATTTGGACCAAATGTACTACTTACAACTGGTTCTAATGTTGACAGAGCAGGGGCAACGTTTAGAGGGTTTGGTACTGTCCATTCTTTAGTAGCAGATAATAACTATATGTCAGAAGGTTTTATTGTACCTTATGATGTAAACAGGTTTAGAATTTGGAATGTTTACACAAACAGTAATAACGGGAATTTGTATGTGAACAGTGGACACTGGAACGCTGGTTGGAAGATTTCATGGCAAATTGAATTTACCTTCACTAGAAATTAACAAAATAATAAAACATCATGAATAACAAATTAATAAATATACTTTCTTTTTAGTCTTGATTGTTCTCAGTATAAATAGCAGTGAGCAGGTAGTAATGCAGCGCTAAATGATTTCGATTCAAGGATCGAGTATTGAGCTTGAAAATGGTGTGCTTATTAGTATTGATTCATATCGAAATAAAAAGTGATGATAAATTTAGGACTTAAAAATAAGCAGTAGCTATGGGTTTGTAAAAATATAGATAGTATATACCAAGTTACTTGTATTGGCTTGGGTTCATCTCAACGATTCTAAATACGTGTTTGTTGAAGATAGCAAATTTTAGATTCTCGAAACCATTTGACCTAATTGTTAACATTACAATATATGACTCCAACGGAATTATTGTTTATCAAAATTAAGCATACCCTAAAAATATTTATACCATAAATTAAATGAAATAATGCTTTTTCAGGGATAACTAAATAATTAATATTTTACAATAAAAAAATACTACTTCTTATTTGTGTACTGCTCTTAAATATAGGTGGTTACGCTCAAATTTTAAATTTAAACGAACCATTACCAATAGATCGACGAATTAATAAGCTTCTGTTTTTTTTAATGCTGTATATGAATTTGATAACCGATTTTTAGTTACGGGTAGCTTTCTGATTGATCAAAAAAATCTTTTTGGAAGTGACCATCCTTTAGGCATAGGTTATTATGGAACTACTACTAGAAGAAATGAGATTTGGTTAAACAGATGGCAAAAACCAGAAGATGTATTAATTACCAGAATTCCTAAAATCTTTTATAATGGAATTAATCCTTACACTGGAGAAAATTAAAATAAGTTTGATAGTTTCGATAGCGATTTTTATTGGCGTTATTCATAAGATAATTTTTAAAATGGAAGTTTTTTAAGAGTTAAAGACATTATTTTAGGGTATACACTTCCATATAAATTGTAAAATCCATTTTTTTTAAACACCTTCATGTTTCCGCTCAAGTAGCTAATCCATTTTTATTTACTGCAAATAAATTTAGTAGAGATCCTGATGTTCATAATTCAATGGGCTGGGAAAACATAAAACCTATACTTTAGGAGCCGGACTTTCATTTTAACACGCAACGTTAAACCCTTAATAGTTGTTCTAAATACGTAAGGTAAATTTTTCGTTTTTACATTTCATTTAAAAAAATTAATAAAATTTTAACTTTTTATTAGGGTTTTTTAAATTTCCGATGTCATATGTGTAAGACAAAGGATATTTTTTTAGCTGATACCTAATATTACACATGAAAGATTTGCAAATTAGCAATATTAATAATTACTTAAATGATGAGTTTTCAAAAACTGAATCGCATAAATTTGAATGCGAATTAGAAAATGACGAAAATAAATTATTATTTAAAGACTTAGTATTAGTTAATCACTTAGTTGATCTTCAAAATAAAAATTTCAATTACAATAAGGCGTTTAAATCTTTTGAAAACCGAATTTCAAAGCCTAAAAAGAAACTTTTAAATTTTGTAATAAAAAAGTACACTTCATTATTTAAATATGCAGCCATTTTTGTGTTTGCTTTTTTTATATCAAAAGTCGTTTTTAAAGAAGTAAAATCTCCGGACTTAGTAAAGGTAATTGTTCCTGCAGGAGAAAGAAGTCAGGTTGTGTTGCCTGATGGAACCATGGTATGGTTGAATTCAAATACTGTTTTAAAATATGCTTCCAATTTTTCAGGTGAAACACGTAATGTTTATTTAGAAGGAGAAGCTTTTTTTAATGTAGTAAAAAATCCAAAAAACCCATTTGTTGTTTCATTGGCTTCTAATGTTAAGGTTCAAGTACTTGGTACCACCTTTAATATTAAGGCTTATCCTGAAGATTCTAACATTGCAACAACCTTATTAACTGGGAAAATTAATCTTAGTTATAAAGAAGTGGATAACCAGAGCAATATAATGTTACCAGGAGATAGAGCTGATTTTCAAAAAGAAAAAAATAAAATGTTTTTTGAGAAAATAGACAATGCAAATGATATTGTTGCATGGAAAGATAAAAGACTGGTATTTAAAAAAGAAAGTTTAAGAAACATTGTAAACGCAATAAATAGATTTTACGATGTTGATATTATAGTTGCTAATAAAAATTTAGAAGGCAAGTTATTTACAGCTTCGTTTAAAAAAGAAATTGAATTGACAGAGATATTGGAGTTTTTAAGTATTTCTGGAAACTTCAGCTATGAAAAAGAGACGACTAAAAAATGGAAAATAATATAAATTTAAAAAACGAGTAACATATGAGATGAAACCTTTAAAACTAACTTAGAAACAAATGAAAGATTTTGAATCTTAAAAATCAAAACTTTATAAATTAAATCAAATAACTATTCAAATAATTTAAAATTATGGAAGGAAATAGAAACTTTTCTAATGTATCAGAAAGCTTTTTTACAAAAAGTAAGTTAAGAAAAATAACGACACTTTTTTTTACCTTTTTTTTATGTGCTGCTTATCAAGTAAACGCAAACACAACAAAAAATGTAACATCGCTAATTGAAGCGAATTTAGAAGTGAACAAACAACAACAGCAAACAATTTCGGGTACTGTTGTTGATGAGCAAGGATCGCCTTTACCTGGTGTTGCAATATTTGTGGAGAATACTAATAGAGGTGTTCAAACAGATTTTGATGGAAAATATAGTATTAAAGTAGAAGCAAATGACAAAATTTTGGTTTTTTCTTTTATGGGTTTTAAGACTTATAAATTAGAAATTAAGGGTCAATCAATAGTTAATGTAACTTTAAATGAAGATGCAAATGTGTTGAATGAAGTTTTAGTTGTAGCTACAGGTTACCAAAAAATTTCCAAAGAAAGAGCTACAGGTGCATTTAATACGATGCCATTAGAAGATATTGAAAATATAGCAAATGACAATGTAGCTAGTTTAATAGAGGGTATAATACCGGGTGTTCAGGTAGCTGAGGATGCTGATGGAAATATTAGTATTGACGATGTAGTTGTGCGTGGTGTTGGTTCAATTGACCCTGAATCAAGCAAAGCACCGCTAGTTGTTGTTGATGGTTTTCCAGTTGAAGGTGGTTTTACTACCATTAACCCAAGCGATATAGAGAGTGTTACCTTCTTAAAAGATGCAGCTGCTGCTTCAATTTGGGGAGTAAGGTCTGGTAATGGTGTTATTGTAGTTACTACTAAAAAAGCCAAAGCAACCTCAGGTTTACAAATTGAGTTTAAAACATTTGTTAAAATGAACTCAAAACTTGATTTAGATTATAACTTAACCAATGCAAACGCTGAAACTTCTTTGGCTTTAGAAAGCCTTGTATATCAGCCAGGAAATCATGGTACCGTTCCAAGTGGTTTTCAAGGGGGTGTTGTTCCACCTGAAAACCTTAATGACCTTTCTTTCTATGACCAAATGCCGCATGGTGTGAGAGCATATTATGATGCATATAAAGGAAATATAACACAAGCTGAATTAGATGCTACTATTAATAGATTAAGAGGTAATAATGTTTTAGATGACGCCCAAAAATATATGTTAGCAAGTCCTTTTCAACAATATTATAATTTATCTTTAGCAACTTCATCAGATAATAGCAAAACTCGTTTTTCGATATCTTATAATGACAATCAAAACGCATTTGTTGGAGATGAAAATAATCAACTCTTGATAAATTTAAACAATCAATATCAAATTGCAGATTGGCTTTCTTTTAATATGAATGGTATGATTAGCAATTCTACGAGTGAGAACGTTGGAATTGGTTATAATTCAGTTAGGAATTTAGATGCGTATGAAAGATTGGTTGATGACAATGGTGCTTATTCAAATGTTACTGGAGGATTTAGAGATGCAAAATATCTTAGTTTTTTGCAAAATAATCTAGAAAATTCGCCTTACAGTACGCTTACCTATAACCCGCTTAGAGATGCTAGCGATACTAAAAATGTTTCAAAAGACATGGATATAAGAATTAATGCAGGTTTAGAAATAACTATTTTACCAGGGCTAAAGTTTAAACCAAGTTACCAATATGAGACATTTAAAAATAATGGCCGTAATTATGCTGGTCCTGAAGTAAATAGTACTATATCTTCAGTATTAGGTAGTACAGACCTTGATGATTTCGATCCTATAACAGGAAGAATTGGAGATCCTAATATTTTTGAAGGTGCTGTGTTAAACAGAGGGGAAAGAGAGACAGTTAAAACTACCATTAGAAGTCTTTTAACATTTGATAAAACTTTTGGAAAGCACGAACTAAATGTACTTGCAGGTTGGGAAAAAGCAGCATCCACTACTAAAGGTTCAACATTTGGTACTATTTATGGATTTGATGATGCAGATAATACCTTTCAACAGTTTCAAACTGGGGAATGGAAGTCTCTATTTGGTACAGGTGGGACTACCTATATGCAAGATTCAAGAGGTTTTGAACATGCTAATGTGCATTTTGTATCTTATTTGGGTAATGCAGCCTATACATTTGATAAAAAATATACAATTTCAGCAAGTGCACGTGCAGATGGTGCTAACTTTATTACCGATGACAATAAAGAACGTTTTAATCCTATGTGGTCTGTTGGATTGGCATGGAATATTAAAGAAGAGGCATTCATGGAAGATGTTGACTTTGTTAATAACTTAAAATTAAGAGCTACAAACGGAGATAATGGTAACTTAGTTGGTTCAGTTTCAAAACTACCAACAATATATTTATATCCATCTCCTGATTATTATACAGGTGCTTCCAAGGCTTATTTAGAGACTCCTGGAACTCCTGATATTAGATGGGAACGTATTAACACGCTTAATTTTGGATTAGATTTCAATCTATTTAATAGCAAATTATTTGGAAGTGCTGATTATTATGTAAAGACAAGTAGAGATTTAATGGCGAATGTTGATGTATCTCCTACTACAGGGTGGAGTAATGCAAAGTATAATGTTGGTGAAATGGAAAATAAAGGAATTGAACTGAATATAGGTACGTCATGGAAATTTGCTGAAAATTTATATTTCACTACAAATGTTGTATATAGCCACAACAATAGTGAAGTAACGAATCTTAGGGATTTTCATATATTTCCTAGGAGTATTGCTGGTAATCAATACATTGAGGGGAAACCTTATAGCCCTGCTTATTCATGGATATACAATGGAATGCAAACAATTCCATCACAACCAGCTCCGTATCCAACAATTATTAGTGCTGATACTGGTAAGGTTTATGGAATGGACGAGAATATTGGTTCTGCCGGTGAAGATGGTAGAGATATGCTAGAATATAGTGGAACATTAGTTGCGCCTACTAGTTTTGGTTGGAATGCTTCTTTAGCATATAAAGGATTTACCTTAAGAACTCGTTTAACGGGTCAATTTGGACATGTTTTTAGAAGACCAACTTATGATTATTCTCCTACTTTTAATGGTTCTTACCACGAAGATGTTGAAGGTTTGTTAGCTGGAAATCACGATGCTATGGGAATACCAAAATTAGGCATGGATTTTGACTTTTATTTATATCGTTGGGGATGGTATATGCCTCAGTTAAATACTTTAATTGAAGATGCTTCACATGTTAGATTAAAACAAGTTTATTTATCATACGATTTAGATGCTAATTATTTATCTTCGATTGGTCTATCAGGTATAAAATTGTTTATGCAGGCTGATAATTTTGGAACTATTTGGACTGCAAATAAATATGGAATAGACCCTCAGTATATAGGAGGTGTATCGAGAGCTCCCCAGCAAGCGTTTACATTTGGATTAGATATTAAATTTTAAACTTTACAGAGATGAAAAATATATATATTATTTTTATGATAGGCATGCTTTCAGTAGCATGTGAAGAAGAATTTTTAGATGAAGCTCAGAGTAAAAGTACTTCTGTAGTAATTGAAACAGTAGATCACATTGAGAGTTTGTTTGAGTTCCACAATGTAAATGCTACTATATGGGATTATGTTAATACTTATAGTCACGATAATGCTTCTATGCCTCAATCAATTTTAGATGAGACTTCAACATTCAGTCCCGAACAGATTTCTCATTATACGCTTGCTCCAACTGTTGATAGAGCAAATGATATCTTTTGGCAACAACAGTACCGAAGACTTGCCACTCCAAATAAAGGTATAGAGTTGTTAATGGAAGGTTCCTTGATAGGAGACGATCAAAAGCAAATAGATAGGCTAATTGCTGAAGGTCATTATCAACGAGCTGCTGTTTTTTTCGATATAATGGTTGTGTACGCATTGTATCCATCCGTTGCTAATGAAAATGAAATGGGTATTGTTTTGAAAAGAACATCAGATTTTACTGAAAGCCAAGTAAGAGCATCATTAAAAGAGAGTGTTGCTGGTATTATTGAGGAGCTTGATGAAGCGCTAAAATACCCTGCTAATTCAACAAAACCTTCTCATTGGAGAATTGACAAATCAGGGGTGGATGCATTGGCGGCAAGATTTTATCTTTATCTTGGTGATTATGACAAAGCTAAGCTCCATTCGGATGCTGCGCTTAACGCTTTTAGTAAAATGACTAATTATGAGGATGTGGTAGCGATTTCACCATATTCAAAATGGTGGGGAGATTTTGTATATCCTAATACTACTGATTTAGGTACTGGTACTCCAGAATGGCTTGACTTTTTTGGTGATCATTATGCGTATCAAAATAATTCAAATGCAGGCTGGAATACGAGTCCAAGTCAAGAATTGCTAGATCTTTATGACGAAAATGATTTGAGAAATATTTTCTTTATAAAAGATTGGTTTTCTAGAACTGGTGCCGTAACAAATCTATGGTATTCATATGTGATAACTGGTCCTTCGAATATAAACGGAAGAGAAGGTGTTCCTGAAATGTATTTAACAAGAGCAGAGTGCAAAGCACGAGAAGGTGATTTTGCAGGTGCAATGGCCGATGTTGAAATGGTGCGTGTAAATAGATTTAATGCTGCAGATTATTCAGCATTGCCTATTCCAACAAGTATTAAAGAAGCAGTTAATGTAGTTATTGATGAACGTAGAAGAGAAAATCCTTTCGAGTACCGTTTAATGGATATCAAACGTTTAAACAACGATCCTATAACAGATCCTATTATTCTTACAAGATCTATTAATGGAGAAACAATAGTAATTCAACCTGATGATAGAGGTTATGCGAGACCTATTGGGGATGAAGTTATTACTTTGTCAGATGGACAAACAAAACAAAATGAGTACTAGTTACTTAGACTTGTTAGTATTGATAGAAAAATTAACAATATTAAATTTTAAAATTATGAAGAAAAAATCAATTTTAAAGTACTTACTATTTTTTAGTACAATATTTTTGTTGCAATCATGTGATGAAGATACCAATATTTATGAAGAAGGAGAATTGTCATGGCAAAACTCAACAGTATTAAAGGTTACGCCAGTAGAAGATAAAGAAACATTTATTTGGTACAAAGACTTACTTACTTTTGAGGAGTATTGGGGTAATGAAACTGTTGAATTAAATATGAAACTGAGATCGGAACTTTCAGCTGATCAATTTTCAAAAGTAGATTTTTATGTAACTGTTGAAGAGAAAGATGGGTATAATTACACAGCTCCTTTTGATAGGACAGGTAAAATGTTAACATCAGTTGATATCCCAGAATCAGGTGAGTTTTCACTAGCATTAAACGCAACTGATGCGTATGCTTTATTTATAAATGATTTTCAAACAGATAGATCTTCAAAATTACCAGTTGCAGACGATTTTTTTCTTGTATATTGGGTAATTACTGCAAAAGATGGCTCAACGTTAGATTCTAGGAGCGTTGCTAATAATGATCGATATGCAATAAAAGTGAGAGTAGAGGATTATGCACCACCTGTATGGGCAGGTGATTACAATTACGAAATTATTGATGTAGGATATAATTGCGGTGGATCTAACGCCATTGGAACTACAGGTACAATCTCAATCGCTCATTTAGGAACAGGTGTTTACAGAGTTAGTAGTCTTACTTTTAATTATTGTTATTCAGGGGCTGGAAATATAGTTTTTGATTTTCTTGATGGTTTAACTTATGTAGATCCTAATAATGATTATGATGATGTGGTTTGGAATATATCAAATATTAATGGCACTTCGTTAGATATTTACTGGACATATAAATGGACAGCAAATTACGGTGAGTGGAGTAAGGTTAGATTGACTCGTACAGATGGTGTTAATTGGCCAACTAATATATATACAAATTAATACTTTACATTTGTTTTCATTGTAGTTAATTGGTAAAAAGGGAGCTAATACAAGCTCCCTTTTTCCTAAAATAAAAAAAATAATAAAATGAAAAAATACAACATCCTATTAGCGCTATCTTTTTTAATAGCACTAACAATATCATGTAATAGTGATAAAATTAAAAAAGAAGAAGCCACCAATACATATACAATAGAAGGCGAAATAAAAGGTTTGGGGAACAATGATTTGTTTTATAGAATTCCCGGTAAAGATTATGAAAGCTTAGGCTATTGGAGTGATTCCATAATTGTAACGAATGGTAAGTTTTCTTTTAAAGACACCATTAATGAATACAGGCTCGTTACCTTTTCAACACGTATTAAAGAATTGCAAAAAACAACTAAAAGAGGAGGATGGTATCCTACAAATTCAGCGTATTTAAATTTAATTCTTTTTCCAGGGGCAACTATTAACGTTACTGGAGAAGTGTCAGATTTTATGGAAGCATATCCTTCAGGGGACCCTATAAATAATGATTTAGGAAAATTACATAAAGAAATTTTCCCAATTATGAACGATGCGGTAAATTATTCCGTAAAAGCATCCTTTGAAGACGATATAAATATAAAAAAGGAATTAAATAAAACGGGCGATTCTATCAGTGCAATAGCTACTGAAATTAAAAAGAATTTTGTAATGAATAACCCTTCTTCATTTACCGCATTATATTATTTAAGCGAGATGATGATGAGAAGTCAAATAGACCATGAGGATGCAATTGCAACATTTAATAAGTTAGATAAAAGTTTTGCAGATATTTCTTTTTATAAAGATATTTCTTATAGAGTAAAAGCAATTACCTCAACAAAAGAAGGGAGTCTAACTCCAGCCATAAAAACAACCTCAACACTTGATGGAACTGAATTTGATTTAACATCATATAGAGGTAAATATGTTATGATTGATTTTTGGGGAATTTGGTGCGGACCTTGTGTAGCTGAAATGCCAAAAGTAAAAGAATTTCTAGAAAAGTATAGCGATAAATTAGAAGTTTTAGGCGTAAATTCTGGCGATAAAAAAGAAAGTATTAGTGCTTTTATTGCTAGAAACGATTATAATTGGCAACAAATTATGGATGTTAAAGGTAGTGATGTAGATAACTTTGTCCTTAAATATAATGTAAATGCATTTCCAACAAAGTTTATTATTGATCCAGAAGGAAAAATTGTAAAAAAATATGTAGGGTCAGGTGATGAAGCCTTTACTCTTTTAGAGGAATTGTTGAAATAAAAAAGTAGCCTTTAATTTTTATAAAATACGTACTAAAGCGTTAACAAGAAATGCAGAAGTTTTAATGAAGGGAGTTATAAATTTAGGAATCTAGTTATAGCATAAAAATAAGACTACTAACATATAATATAGTTCAAAGTGCTCCATTACAATTAGTGTATTGGGGCACTTTTTTTATTTGTGAGTTATTTAAAATTAATTAACACCCAATAGGTATTAATAGTGATTTTTAACAAGCTGTAGCTGTGTAAATTAATTAGTTTTTTTTAAAAGGTTTATCAATAAAAACAACAATTGAATAAGGGTTTTTCTTTAAGAAACCGTCTTATATATTAACAATAGCTTCAATTGTAAATTACATGAATACTAAAAGTAAAATTATTGTACTAATTATTATCTTTTTATTAGGGGTTTTTATAAATTATAGTTCTAATGATAGGGAACAGCATGATGGCTATATTATTATTGGTACTGTGAAAGGTTTGGATAATGCATGGATTAAAATGTATGAATCTAACTATGTTGATAGAGATGGAAAAAAAAAGGTTATAGATAGTGTTTTAATGCAACATGGAATTTTTAAATTTAAAGGGAAAATTGAATATGTAGATATGGTTAACATAAGGATAGATTCAAAATATGATAGTCAATTTATGCTAGAAAATAGCCCTATTAAATTAGAATTAGATATCACAAAGAGAGAACCTGGAAGTAGCAGAATTATCACTAAAGTGTCGGGTTCTAAATCTCATGATATTTACACTATGCAAAATGCCGAAGGAGAGCGTATTTTAAATCAAAAGAAATATGCTGCACTTATTGAATTGAGAACCGAGATGGAAAAAGCGTATAAAGTTAAGAACCAAGAATTATTGAAACAATATAATGCAAAAAGGGAAAAGCTTAGTGGAATGGAGGATGAGCGTACTAAGGAATACAGGAGTTCCAAATTAAAATTTGTTAAAGATAACCCAACTTCACCTGTATCTCCTTACATCATGGGATTCCAGTTTAGTGAAGGAAGAATGTCTAAAGAAGAAATGAAAGAAATTTATCCAATTTTTAAAGGAGAGGCGAAAAATACTGCCATGTATAAGTATTATGAAAAAATCTATACCGAAATTTTTGAAACTTTAGGGGAGGGTTCAGTAGCGCCAGATTTTGTGTTGCCTTTGCTAGATGGAAGTGAGTTAAAATTATCTGAAGTAAAAGCAAAGTTCATATTTATCGATTTTTGGGCGAGTTGGTGCGGCCCTTGTAGAGCCTCATTTCCACATTTAAAAGAAGTGTATGCAAAATATCATAAGGATGGATTTGAAGTTGTAGCAATTGGAACTGCTGATGTTGAAGACAAATGGCGCAGGGCTATTGAGGAGGATCAAACTGTGTGGAACCATGTTTTTGATGTTGATCCTAATATGCCTGTAAACGGAAGAGCATCTTACGGAAAAGTTGCTAAAAAGTATGGAGTGCCTTTTTTACCAACAACTTTTTTAATTGATGAAAATGGAATTATTCTTGGGCGTCAACTTAGGGGTAAAGACCTAGATGCAAAATTAGAAGAGTTATATGGTTATTAAAATATGTTCAATAAAAACTTAAGGATTTTAAATATGAAAAATAAACTATCAATATTTGTGTTCATAGCAATGTTACTATTGCCAACATTAAATTTTGCCCAGGAAAAACAAAATTTAAAAGTGTTATATGTGGGTTACAGCCCTGAGAAGGAAATGCCTAAAAACTTGGGTGTAGTTGGTTTAGCCGGAATGTCTCAAGAACGTTTTGAACAAGAGTATCCAAAGAGAATGCCAGCATTTAAAACGTATTTAGAAAACTATTTTACTAGCGTACAAACGGTTGATGCGAGAGATTATAATGAAGCGATGTCAGTGAGCGTTGACGTTACTATTTTTGATCAAAATCCAAAACCAATAAAGGAGAGTATTGTTCATAGAGACTCTGTAACAGGAGCTTTTTTAAGTATGGAGCCTTCGAAAATTGTGAGTGATAATTTTAACTATCCTTCTGTATTTATAGGGCATACAGCAGATTATGTTGGTCGTTCTTTAGGTTCAAAATTAGATTGGTATTGCTTGTGTTTAGATAAGTATGCGCTTGAAATAAAAATGGAGCATGCTATTTTTAAAGAACCTTTTAAAGTTGATTTAACCTTAGAAAACCGCTCAACGCCTGCTCCAATTTTTACATACCCGAATGGATTTGATATGCCAGCCGAAATACCTATGTGGAAAGTGAATACAGAAGGGTACCATGATGGAAATGGGTTTAGAATTGGTATGGTGGCTCGTGGATGGGGATTTGAAGATTCTCCTGATGCCGAAGTGATTTCTAGTGGTGTGAGCGATAAAGATTTATCTGCAGTTGCGTTAGGTCGTCATGGAAATTTCTTTTTATGGGGCTTCGCAGGATCACCTGAATATATGACAGAAGAAGCCAAAAAGGTTTTTGCAAATGTTATTGTTTACACTTATAAGCATAAAGACAGCAGAATAATCACAAAAAAATACAACGACCGAATAGCTACAAAAGAATATGTAGATGAGTTGTTAAATTACACCACCATAAAATCGTACAATGATTTTATAAAATTTCTTGAATCCTTTGATGAAAGAATGTTTGCAGAAAAAAAAGCTGCTGAAGAAGAAAAGGAAAAAGGTGAAGAATTGAATGAAGAAGAAAGAAGGGCACTTAATTACCAAGCGCAGCAAAAGCTTACTCGAGAGCAGTTTTTACAAAAAAGAATAGGAAGAAATAGTTTTAGTAAAGTAACGGGGTTAGATACACTTGCTGTAAGAAAATATTTAATTGAAAATCGCCCTTATTTTTATTCAGAACCCGATGGATTTTATGACTTAAAATTAGATGAGGACGTAAAAAGTTTAGGTTTAGCAAATACAGATTTGCAAGTGATAGAAACGGCAATCAAAATGTTTAGTAAAGGAGAGGACGTGCCAAAAGCAAAACGAATTTTATGGCGCTATACCCTCGAGAGTTTTGAAACAGCTAGCGAATGGCGTAAATGGTATAGAAAGTATATTCATAAGTTCTTTTTTACACAAGCCGGTGGATTTATTTGGATGATTAATGATGAAAGTGCGAATCCAAATGTGAAACCTAGAAACGATGCGGATATCCCATTTTAAGAGAAGTATTAAAAAAAATGATAAAGTTTAAAATAATTTTAGTATTTATTTTGTTCGGAACAGTATATGCTCCGAAAGCTCAAGAAAAGCGAGTCATAGCTATAAATATGAAGGAACCAACGCATATGGATCCTGTAAGCATTGGCGCAAAAATTATTTCAACAGGAAATCCTAATGAGAAAACATTGGTGATTGGAGTTAATATTATGGAAGGTTACCATATTTATGCCTATGTAACATCAAGAGATGCCTATATAAAATCGGAAGTTGGCTTTGACTTACCTGAAGGAATTACATTGAAAGGTGAATTAATAAGCCCTTCACCAAATCCATACCAAGGAAAGCCCGGAATTTTAATTTACACAAATAGGCTTCAATTTGAACAAGTAATTAAAATTGACGAAAACCTTAAGAAAGAAACAAAATTGAAATGTTGGATGTATTATCAATGTTGCGATGCTCATATATGCTTCCCTCCCCAAAAAAAACAAATTGAAATTGAATTCGAGCCTTGAGTTGAATATTTCATAAATAGGAATAGAATAAACTAATTTTAACATGAAATTAACAATGATAAAGCCTAATCTTGCGTCATCAATAAAAACTAAATAAATGAATAAAATATTAATTGCTTTTAGCATAGTATTTATGAGTATCAGTGGATACTCACAAACTTTAAATTTAAATGATCCATTACCAATTGACCAACGTATTAAAAAGGGTGTATTGGATAATGGAATGACCTATTATTTACATAGTACCGATGTTACTAAAAATGTGGCTAGTTACTATATCATTCAAAATGTAGGGTCTATCTTAGAAAATGATGATCAACAAGGGTTAGCCCACTTCCTAGAGCATATGGCTTTTAATGGAACCGAAAATTTTGAAGGGAAAGGAATTTTAAATACTTTTCAAACCTATGGGTTGGTTTTTGGAAAAGACATCAATGCTTATACATCTTTTGATGAGACAGTGTATAATATTAATAATATCCCTACAACTCCTGAGTTGATTGAAACAGGTTTGCAAGTATTATTTGATTGGTCAAATTATTTATTGTTAACTGATGAAGAAATTGATGCCGAAAGAGGTGTAATAAATGAAGAATGGCGTACAAGACAGAATGGAGGAATGCGAATTTTGCAGAAATCTTTAAAAACAAGATTCAACTATTCAAAATACGCATACCGTATGCCAATTGGCTTAATGGATATTGTTGAGAATTTTGAATACAAAGCTTTACGCGATTTTTATCATGACTGGTACAGAACCGATTTACAGGCGATTGCTATTGTAGGAGATTTTAATGTTGCTGAAATGGAGCAAAAAATAATTGAAAAATTTTCAAAAATACCAGCAGTTGAAAATCCATTGGAAAGGGTTGTTGTTAGTATTCCAGACAATGAAGAATTCATGTTTGAAATGGCTATGGACGATGAAATAGCAACTTCAAGTATTACATTTAATATTCGTCATAACAAGTCTATAAAAGATGCTACAGTAGCAGATTTAAAAGAAGGACTAATAAACTCAATGATTACTTCAATGTTCTCTACCAGAATTTCTGAATTGTCACAAGATCCAGCAGCGACATTTGTAGGCGCAAGAGTTGGTTTTCAAGATTCTTGGGCAAGAATGCACAAAGAGTTTGCTGTCAATATATCTCCAAAACCAAACCAACAACAGGTAGCTTTTAAAGCTATTTTAACTGAGGTAAACAGGGCTGTTAAATTTGGCTTTACCAACTCAGAAATTGAAAGAACGCAAGCGCAGTTTAGCAGTTATTACGAAAATCAAATTGCAAAAATTGATGATGTTTCTCATAGTAGAATCGTTGAAACCATTCAAACTAACTATTTGGAAAATGCGCATATGACAGATTTGGTGCAGGAATATGAATTAGTGAAAGCTATTTTTAATTCTTTAAAACCTGAAGAAATTCAAGCGAGATTACAAGAAATGTATGGTCAAAAAAATAGGTATATGATTGTTACCGGAGTTACTGGACGTGAGAATATGACCAAAGAAGAAGCTATGTCAATTATTGCATCAGTTGAAAGTGATACTTCAATTGAACCTTATACAGAAGATTCTGAAGGAAAATCGTTGATGGATGGTGTTACTTTAATTTCAGGAAAAATTATTGCTTCTGAAATAAATAATGAAATTGGTTCAACCTTATTTACATTAAGTAATGGTATTAAAGTGCATTATAAATTTGTTGATAAAAATAAAAATGATGTTCGATTGAATGCAATAAGCGATGGTGGTAAATCATTAATTGCGGTTGAAGATTATGCTTCAAATGAATTTCTTGGAGGCTTAGTTGGAATGTCAGGTTTAGGAGAATTTTCAAGTACAGATTTACCAAAAATATTGGCAGGAAAATCAGCTAGCACATCTGTTAGTATATCCGAGATTTCTGAAAACGTTTCAGGAAGTTCTTCAACTAAAGATGTAGAAACGATGTTGCAAATGGTGAATTTACGCTTTACACACCCTCGTTTTGACGAATCTAGTTATCAGGTTCTTCTTCAGCAACTAGATAACTATTTAATACGAAAAGGAGCCGATTTAGAAGCTAAAATGACAGATAGTATCACTGTAACATTATATGGTGAAATGAATCCAAAGAAAAGAATTCTCACAAAAGATTATATTTCGGAAGTTTCATTTGAGGGAATGAAAGCAATATATAATGATCGTTTTTCTAATGCTGCTGATTTTGAATTTTTCATAGTTGGAGATGTTCAGCAAGAAAACTTAATGCCATTATTAGAAAAATATATTGCCAGTATCCCTACAAATACTACAAGAGAAAATTGGGTTGATAATGGAGCGAAATGGGTAGACAATGACACGGATAAAGATATTTATTTAGAAATGGAAGATCCTAAAGCAAGTGTTCGTTATGCCGTAAAGAATGAGATGGATTATTCATTAAAAAATGATTATTTAATGAGAACCTTAAGCGATATTTTACAATTGCGTTTAACAGCGTCATTAAGAGAAGAAGAGGGAGGAACTTATGGAGCTAGTACTTGGGGAAGTCTGATGAAAAAGCCAAAAAAACAAGCGTATTTATCAGTTTCATTTGATTGTAATCCAGATAAAGTAGAAGATTTAATTACAATTGTAAATAATGAAATTGAAAAAATAAAAGATGGAGAGATTCAGCAAGAAGACTTGGACAAGACTTTAACAAACTACTTGAAAGATCGTGAAGAACAAAAAAATTATAACACCTATGATATGAGCTTGATGACAAATTATTTTTTAGAAGGTTATAATATGGATAAGCCTGAGAATTTTGAATCAATTATCAAATCAATTAGCGCTAAAGATGTTCAGGAAATGACGAAAAGATTATTAGATAATTCAGAATCTTTTGAAATCGTATTTAAGCCTAAAAAATAGTAAGATTCATTTATTAAAAAAAAGAGTTGCAATTGTTTGCAACTCTTTTTTTTGTCATACTATTTTATAAAATTAAATCGTCAGTGCTATAACTAAGAATAATAAAGATAAAACTATTGCATATATAATTGTTAGTTGCTGTTAGGCTGTTCTGATTTTGCAATAAGGATTTTAACCGTTTCTATCAGTTGATTTTCTCTATTGGAAAAGCTTTTCAATGGAATGTCGTTAATATTCCATTGTTCGTCCATCCAATACATTAGTTTTTCATCTTGAAATAGATATCGTGCAAATATTTGATCGGAGTACCACAATTTTCCATTTTTCAAATAATATTTAAATTGGCCGTCAATCTTTCCTGAATCATCAGCCACTCCATGTACAATTTTTAGTGGGATTTTGTTGTAATACCAAATAGTTAATGGCGTATTTGAAATATTAGATAAAGTAATTATCAGCTCTTTCTTTTTTAATTTCGATTGTGATTGATCAATTATTTCAATTACTTTTTCTACAGATTTTTTTAATTCTAATGGGTTTGAATCTAAAACTATTTCTGGATATGTAAGGTTTAATGAAAATTCATCCTGTACTTCGGTTTGATCATTAAATTTTTTAATAGGTTCCTTATCATTGTTTTTGCAACCAATAGCAGTTAATGACGAAAAGATTAGTAGTAAGAATAGCTGTTTTTTCATTGTGTTTTAGTGCTTTTAGCTAACGGGTTTTATACGATTTGTACCACGGGAAATTATAAAATTTTTCTGACAAAAAATAAGATGCAGTATTTGAGGTGTCTTTTTAATATTTTGAAACTTCATCTACTTCTAATTTTCGCATAGCTTCCCCATCAATTAACTTATAGGAAACTTGTCGCGTTCCACCAGTAGGATTTGAATTTATGTCTCCCTCATTATAG